>TARA_R110002003_G_scaffold9_38_pt1 | contig 32169 bp, 42 predicted proteins | sample TARA_R110002003 | Tara Oceans TARA_R110002003 (sample SAMEA4396441) | marine metagenome | biome: Westerlies Biome; feature: [SRF] surface water layer (ENVO:00010504); material: water (ENVO:00002006), including particulate matter (ENVO:01000060) such as... | depth 5 m | reverse complement strand
GTAATATTGCAGAGTCCAAGGGCAGCTATTGACTAATGCTTCTGCTTAATTATACTCCTACACACACTATGGCACCGACTCCAGGGCCAAGGACAGCCGGCACAGTAGCCAAGCGGATGCAAATGTGCCTAAGCAAAAACACCGTTTAGAAACAGCTCCGACACCGACCCAATGCCGATGCTGCTAACGCCCTCTAGCAAACATGATGTAAAGGAAGGCATTAGTGTATTACTTCCTGCTGATAAAGCTCAGGAACGGATGCTTTTCGAAACCTTGGGACTGTACGCGGCGTGAATCGTCGGACACTCAAGTAGCCGTTGTGGGTGGTGTCGATGGTTCGATAACGCTGCTGGGGGTATCGTGCAAGCAGCCAACATCATCCTCGGACATGCAGGCTCCCAACGACCCAAGAAGTGCGTATACTCAAATCATCCACCAATCATTACCTGAACCCATGTCTAGCCATGCTATACTGTCAATGATGTTGGTGTGCGCCGCCGCACACTCACGCATCGTCTACTTCCCGCAGCTTCATCTCGGTCGCGGAGCTCCTAATCCAGGACTTCCATCATAGCCGCCTGTTTCTCTGGATCTTCGACGAGCATGCAACGAGCACGGCAGACGTCCTCGACGATATCGACGACTTTGCGGAAGCTGGAAGCTGCGCCGCGAGTTTGAGTGAAGCGTGCGAGGCAGAGATTGGCGCGCTGGCCGTGTTCGAGAACGACGAAGAGCTCGATGACGAAGGTGACGGGTTTGATCTTGAGGTCTGGAAATTGAGTGTGTTAGCGTGATGAGCGTTCAGACGTTGGAGATGACGAAACGCAGCATTACATCGCAAAAGACTCTCCACCTCCAAGACTTCCACCTCAAAGCGCCCACTATCAAGACGCCATTCGCTGAACACCAAATTTGAGCAAGAGTGAGAAGTATACTTACGATTGTTCTTGTCAACACGCGCATTGACGATGTTGGTCTCACGGTCAAACGTGACATCGCGGATACCGAAGCGCTGCCAGTCACGCAGCAGCCGGACGAGGTCTTGCCGGACTTTGCCGCGTCCGATGTGGAAGCATAGAGTCTTATTGGCAGGCTTAATGTGCAGGAAGCGTGAGAGCCAGTTCTTCTGCAACTCCGGGGGGCCGCTACGCGTTGCAGCTTCACCGCTGTGTTCGGGACCAAGGTCAAAGCCAGAAAGAATGGAAGAAGAGCTGAAGTTTGCTGTTCACGTCTTATCAGTATGCTGTGTGTATGGCAAGGGACGGGCGTTACTTACCTCCCAACTCGAGAGGTTTCTTATTCTTCTCATCCTTGGTCTTCTTACCAAAGAATGCGAAGAATCCCTTCCGCATAGCGCCCTCGCTCTTAGCCGCGGGCGCGCTGCTGTTGCGCATCGGAAACTCGCTGTCATTGCTACCATCTGACTGCTTTGTGGTCTGAGTGCTAGCCGTGTTGATCGTTGTAGGGGCGTCATTCTTGATGCGATCATCGAGACCCTGCCATGCCTGAGGAATCTGGAGCAGGCTAGTCGAGGCCTTTGTCTTCACCTCGTTCTGCTTGTTTTCCTGGTCACGGTCCTTCTCTTCTGTATTGCGACGGAACCACAGAGACTTCTTCTTCTTGATGACTGTGTCTTTCTTTTCCAGTGCGGGAGCGGGTTGTGCGGTACGCGCAGCAAGCAAATCGTCCTGGACATCTTGGAAGGGCCGCACGGTGCCATTCGGCAATGGACCAGGCCAAGGTACAGAAGGTGTCTCATTCACTTCCTTGGTCTTTGCGCTTGCACTACTACGCTTGCGAATGTTCAAAGGAGCGATGCGTGTGGGGGACTGATCGACGAGTCTAATGGTCTGCTGCTCCGTGACTGCGCGATGAACGTGCGGCCTGACAGGGTCAGTGACAACTCTATAGTGAGAACTATAGGGATGCTCAAACCCTTCAACACTATCATGCTTCTCTTCAGGGATCACATGGAGTGGTGCAGGGTGTTCTGGGGACTTCGCAGGTGCAGAGACGGTGCGCTTGGCATTGACCACAGGGAGCATTAATCGATCGAGATTCTCGAGAACTTCATTGAAGTGGTCAGTGTTGTCGCCATCTTCATCCAACCGGCGAGCTATCTCAGCACGGGTTTCTGCCAGCTTGCGCTGCAGGAAGGTGTTTGGCGTCTCGCTTGGAATGGGTGGTAGAGGTCGCTGAGCTAATGCAGCCTTGGTATTAGGAGTCGCAAGCAAACTGCCGCCTGAGTCCCTAGTATTTGAGAAGGACGTAGGCGGCGTATCGTAATGTGCCTCTGTTCGTGAAGTGCGAACGCTGGAGCTGATTGAAGAGCGATTGAAAGCCTCTTCCATCACCTTTCCAAGCTCTGTGCTGACTTTGCGTGCCTCACTCTGGATGTACTTGCTGGGGCTGTCCGGCTTGCGAAGCTTCAAGCGCGGTGCTTCGATGCGGGGCGTACCTCGCGACCGTGATCGATAAGCCGATGACGGCTGGCGCGAGCTTGATCGATGTGACGAGCCATAGTCTGACGATCCATATGATCCGATCGAAGTGTGCGGGCGGTGAACGGGTGTGTTCTCATCTGAGGTGTATGCGATAGTGCTGTAGTCCATGGTACTAGCTGTTGCTACAGATGAGCGGCGGTCACGTAGATGTGAGAAGCTGACACCTCGACGCCCAAGACCGCCAGAGCGAGCGATAACCGGAGGACTACTCGGCCAGTGTGAGCTCGCAAGTGATGACCGCGATACCGACTTTCGCTTGATGGACATGGACCGATGTGATGGACTGCTCCGGTTTGATGAGCCACGAGACATCGCGGAACTACGCTTTGAGTTGTTGCGAAGGGCTTGAACTCGCAGTGAGCTTCCCGTGCGATGATGGCTCAATGCTGTCGCTGGCCGCAGCTTTCGACCTCCACTAGCATCGCTATGTCCGCGATGGACGGTTACATTATGGTTGATAACACCATGATCCGGTATGATGGGCTGCCGCGAAGCTCGAAAAGGGTCGTAGCTTGCTTCTGAGACAGGCGACTCATAAAAGCTGTGTTTAGAATACAAGTGCTCGTTATTCAAGATCGAGTAGCCAGACTGGGAGCGCTTGTGTGTGCTTGATAGCAGCTCGGCGATATCCTTAGGTGTAGGAGAATGCCTGGTGTTATGATGATGATCGCTATTCGACTTCGCGACGGCATGATGAGCGTCCGGCTGATAGTTTTCGAGTTGGTCGGTGTGGTACTTTCGAAGCGCCGAATAAAAGTACTTCTCTTGGTTCGCTCTGGTAGATCTGTCAGTCGATGCTTTGAAAGAAAGGGTTAGCACAAGCTTACTCTCTACTCATGAGCTTCTGAATGAGCACCTCTTCCTTCTCGCTATGCCAAAGTGTACGAAGATATCGTAGAATCTCACGATCGATGGTCGTTCGCTCAAGCGTAGTCCACTCCGCAATCGAGGGAAGGGGACCTGTCCAATGATCTTGACTCGCAAACTCCCCAACAAAGTTTAACTCCTGCTGGTACTTGCGAAGAAAAGGGTGGTTCCAGATATCATCTAAGCCTATCCGTCGCTTGGGATCTGCCACCAGGATCTTTCGAATAAGATCCTTTGCCTCAGGCGACAAGTTGTCAGGCATGACATACTTGGCCAGCTGGATGTCGCGGAAGAGGTCCTTCAGGTGCCGGTCTTCACCTGAGTAGTTGAAAGGAGGCGTTCCGGTCAGAAGGACGTAGAGGATGACACCGCAGCTCCAAACATCCGCCTTTGCGCCATCATAGGATATGGTTTTGATGACCTCAGGAGCCGCGTAGTGCGGGCTACCACAAGGCGTTGTAAGCTTCTTGCCAACAGGCTGTAAAGCAGCCATGCCAAAGTCGACCAGCTTTACAGTCATATTCTCCCGATCCAGCAGGATGTTTTCGGGCTTGAGATCGCGATGATGAATGTTGATCCGGTGGCAGTATATGAGGGCCGCGATGATCTGCCGGAAGATGTGTACGACGTGAAGCTCGATGAGACCACCTTGCTCGTGTATGTAGCTGAAAAGTTCGCCGCCCTCGACAAATTCCATGATAAGGTAGCTGTGACATGTTAGAGTTTGAGTACCTCAACTGTGTAGAGAAACTTACAGCTCGTTCCGGTTCTCCCAAATGTCGTACAAGCGGACAATGTTAGGGTGGTCCAACAGCTTCATGATGCAGATCTCGCGCTCCAGGCCAAATGGGATGACCTTGCCGTCGGGATGGAGTGTCGGGTCCTGCTCTGCGCTCTGAATGAGGTTGGCGAGGCTCAGAGCTCGCACCTTCTCTGCCGTTGCCTTGGAAATGATCTTCGCAGCGCCATACTGGCCTGTCCCACTGTGCCTGACGAGCCGCACGCGCGAGCAGCCTCCGCGTCCGATAGTCCTGCCCAGCTGCCATGGGCCAATGCTAGTCTTGCGGCGGCGGGCAGTGTTCGAGGCATTTGTGCTTGCATTTGAGATCTCGGAGTCGCGCTTGGAGTTGTGGGGGCGGGTCTCGTTGGCTTGCACAGCGGAGAGACGCTTGTTCTCCGGAGAAGCTTGCTGCTCATGCCGCACTGCGCGCGTGCCATTTGGCACTATCGACTCATTGTGGGGCAGCGCCTTCGATGATGATGCCGGCATGTGGCCCTGACTGTGCTTGTCGCCTCGATGCTGCCCTTGCGAGTTCTCGTTCGCGCGGGAGGAGCCGTCTCCAAGGGCGTGTCGACGGGTCGGAGGGCGGCCATGGTAGCTGTGGTCCATGTTCAGCGGATGCTAGTGGGCGCGTGCAGTGATCCAGACGGTGGTCCTCGATGCTTGTGCAGGTGTGTATTAGAATAGGTGAGCAGGCGTATAGGCCAAAATGCACAGATAAGTGATGCACCGGGGCGCCGCGCGGTGAGACGCGGGGTGTTGCTGTGGTAGCCTGTCGATGTAGTGGTGATTAGACGTGAGCCATGTCCCTCACCGACCGTGTTGTTGTTATGTTTCCGCTGTTGCTATTGAGACGGCCAATGCCCCGCTCGCAGTGAGTTGGTGGACGGCGCCGGTAAAGGAAGGGCGGCTAGCGGTGCAATGGCAAAGAAATCGACTCGTTGTCCAAAAGCTAACAAGTGTTGGATGCATACAATGCCAATGTGTGTCGATGTTCGGGGAGCAATGTTGGGGAAGAAAGCTTGCGCACGGGCGGGCTTCGTGCAGCTGGAAAGTGCAGCAAACGCGACAACGGCAGGCGCCCTCAACACAATCGAGAGCAGTGGTGATCTCGCAAGGAGGAAGTCGTACCCTCGCCTACGCACAACGAGAGGCTCAAGTCAGGTGCGCAGTGGGGGAAGAATGCGCCAAGACTCGTGGGAGAAGAAAGGGTGTTGTTGTTTGTGTCTTGAACGGGATGGGAGGAATGGGTTGCTGAGAGAACCCTTGAAATGCAACCATTACGACAATGACATGAAATGAATTCTTGCCTACCTCAGTCGCCCTATTGTGATTCTAGACGGTGCTCGCCCATCGCCGACTCTTTCCTTGCATTTGCATCGTGAGGCTCTTCCCTGCAGCTGGCCAGACGCCGCGTGGCCAGCAGACCACTTTCAAACACTATGAAGGTGCGGAACTTCCTGAGGTCAGATACAACATCAAGGAGGAAATGTCGCTGCGAAAAGAAGACTTGAGTAGGAGTGATGTGGACGACAATTGCGTGTCAACGTGCTGCATCAGCGAGTCTTGGCTGAACACTGCTAGGGCGAATCGATGCGGTTTGAAGAACACCTGTCTTAACTGTGTTGACATGATCACTATTTCTTCGTGGAGACTGTTAAGGTCACTGCGAGTGGTGGTGTCGTCCGAAGCAACATGGGACGAAACGATGGTGGAAGAGTGAAGTTGGCAGCTCACCGCATCTGACGCGGTGATCAAGGAACATGCCGTATCGTCCCCACTCTGCGCACCGGGTACGTGGGTCAAGTTACCAGCAGTCTGCACGCAGCCGTCCGAGCACAATAACCTTAACGCAGCGTCCGCCCCTTTGAGCATATATTGCATAACATATCCACCACAACCCTCTCACGGCCAGCGACGTCCTCCGGTACACGCACAGTCGTCCGAAAGTACCTGTGGACGTGACATCAAACATCACGTTTGGTGGCGACAAAGCGCCGTGTGATGAAAAGTAAAAGCAGTCCTGTCATGGTATTTGCTATGCCGCACCTTTTGACCAACCCCTGGTACCCTGCTAATGCTCCGTGCAGTTTTGCGCCAAACGCGTCCGTTCATGACGAACAGTGCTCCAGCCCTTCCCGCTGTAAGTTTCCCATTGCCAGACCTGAAACCGCACCTGTCCCGCCTCCGAAACGCATCCCGTATGTAGGAACCCGAATCCGAAATTCCCATAGACACAGAATACTTCCACAGAAGCAACGACGCCCCTGCGCACGATACCTGATACAGTTCGCCCTGTCCGCGCAACCCAAACTCAACTAAGAGGTATATCCGCCTGTCAGACCGCAGGAAATCGAAAAAGTAAACATGAAAAGCGATGAACAAAGCTCAGACCCTATACAACGCCAGCTTTAGGTATATCCAATGCGCTTCCTTGTCCCCAGGGGTGACTCCCAAATTCCAATAAACAATAAACATCAAACATGAAGATCGTAGCCAAATACTTGCAGCGAAGGTATTGGCTGGGGTTGCTATAAATGCACCCTTGGGCCGTGAAACACGAAAAGAGGTAGTTAATACAGAATGACGAGAAGTGAAAATGCCGAAGCAATAGCAAACAAACATAGACCAGGGGTCTATGCGCGTGACGAGATCGCGGGCTTGGAGTCGACAGTCTCGGACTTGGGTGAGCCGCTTTCGCCTTTGGTGTCGTCGCCTGAAGCAGCGACCTTGCCGCAGCCTTTGACGAGGATGTGACGCTGGTGAGAGTGTTAGTATGCAATATAGCTAGAACAGATAGTTGAGCAGCGTACCTTGAGTGCGTCCTTCCGTGAGAAGCTCTTGTCGCAGTGGTTGCAAGGGAAGGGCTTGACAGCCAAATGTATCCTCTTGTGTCGCTTCAAGTCGTGGTTCCGATTGAAGCTCTGGGGACATTGGTCGCACTTGAATGGTCGGTCATTGGCGGCTGGTTGTTGGTGAGGAGGATGGCCAAGGAAGTGAGGCATTGCTGCGGCGTGTCCACTGTTGAAGCCTGGCATCATACCAGGATGTACGCCTACCAGGGCAAGCTGGCCGTTTGGATTTTGAACGTTCGAGAAGACCGGAGCAGGACCTGGTTGATATGCTGATGGTGGTGGTCGTTGATACGGGTATGGCGAATGCTGAGGATTGTTGGAGGGGATCGACGGCATTGGTCCCTGCGAGACCGCTGGCGACATCCGTGGCATCGATCCTCCCGCGCTGATTGGGCTCTGTTGCTGGCTCAGAGTGGGCGATGGTCCTGTCGAGTAGGGGAAGTTTGAATGCTGCGGCGTGCCTGATGGCTGATAGTTGTAGGTAGGTGTCGGTGGGTGTGGCTGTCTGAACGAATCCTGTGCAAGTGCTGGCGACTGCTGAGGCGCAGAGGAGGATGTTGGCGTTTGTGCATGCTGGCTCATCATATGGTGGGACTGCTGCTGAGATGACATGGAAGGCATACTTGACGCATTCGACGATGGCGTAAAGGGTGGCAACTGTTGGTTCATCTCGTAAGGTGGCGGATTCAGCCCTTTCCGAAGTGAGTCTTGATGTTCGAACTGACGATCATTGCGTAGTTGAGTGAACATACCTCCACGGGCTTGACCATATTGATTTTGTTGTTGATGTGTTGGTGGATAGCCGTAGTGTGTTGGTGCTTGTGTTGGAGGGGAATAGATGTAGCTGCCGTTGGAGTAGGCCATGGTTGTTGAATGCGCACTGCTGGTCGACACGCCCGAGGAACTCAGGGCTTCACCGTGGAGAGTGTTTGGTGGAGTAAGCAAATTACCAACACTAGCAATAGTTGTTGGGGCCTGTGACGATTGTGATGCGGTAACGGTATTGTTGAAGGGATATTTGTGCATGGGCGGTGGGGGCAGCTCAAAGCTACCCAACTGCGCCGCGTGAGGCCTCCGTTGCGAAAAGCTGGTAGGTGCACCCATTGGGTCAGACCCAGGATGCATCGATGCCGGGTGAGCCACTGCAGCAGCCACGTTGACGGTTGTGTCCGGGGCAGGTCCTGACGACCTACCGGCTTCGGGTGGGAAGATGTGATGGAGACGATGCAGCTGTGACGCTGCAACTGGCGGAGTTGACAAGTAAGCGCCCGTCCAATACAACCCACGTGAAGGCTGAGGATCCGAAGGGCGACTGCTTGAGTGTTGCTCAAAGGCGCAATGTGAAAGGCAATGGCTCTAGTCGAGAGGGACAAAGTGCTGATGATAAGCAGGCGGTGGAATGGAAGGGATCTTGTAAAAGGTCCTCCACGAACACAGGTGTCCGCTCAGTTTCGATTTTCTACGACGGTGTTCCCGGTCCAGTTGCCCACGGCTCGAGACGGCGAATGGCTCCTCCGAGTCCAAGAGACACTGCGATCGACGAACGGCTCTGCGAATGGTACCTGCGCTGGCTCAGGTGGGCAGTGATGCTAATGGATGCACGCCTGTCCGCAAAACTTCTAGAATGGTCTCACTCACTGCGCAACATTAGTGGTGCTCGTCGTCGCAGACCGAAGAGGGAGGGCGTACAAGAGAGCAAAAGCAGATACTCGTGGAACTGTGGTGACCTGCGGCAAGAGCACTTGGAAGGGCCCGGTTTCCTGGTTTCGCTGAAGCGTAGTGCTACTTGGGCGGTCGCACAGGCTGTAAGAATAATGGTTTTGGGTAAAGACTGCTCTGGTGTGCTGGTGTTGTCGTCCGACAATCACACAAATGGGGTGTGAATTGGCTGTTGGTTGGCCCGTGAATGGTCTATCGACAGCACTGGGTGAGGCGCCGATTACCGAACTTGAACACGGGATAGATGACGGTCGTTGTTGCTACGTCCACTACAGGTTGGTGCAAGATCTGGTGTTGCACGTTGGCGATGCGATCCACTGAGCCTTTGGTGGGGGAGGCTCGCCTTGTGAGGTGCTTGTGGTGGAGTTTGAGGCGTGTGTGGAGCGGCGATCTCTCCTTGTTAAGCTCAGTACCTGGGCGCCCTAGAGGAGCGATGGCGGAGAGGGCTGGGACCTGGTGGGCTAAAGGCTTTGTTAAGGCGAGCGAGTGGAGAGTGGTGGCCGTCACGTATATGTATGGCGGGCTAAGGGTGTCAGGGTAGTGTCTTCGCGTGGCTGACTGGCGCGCTGGGGCTTCAGGATTCCCAAGGGCTCAACCAGGCGATAGGGTTCGTCCGAGCGTTTTGGGGGGATCTGGATCGGGATGGGAGATGAGGCCGGGCACGAGAGCAAGCCTCAGGTGAGCGGCCGGGGCGCTATTCACAGACGCACTACCTCACAAGTAGGCAACGCAGACGAGGCACGGCAGAAGCAATGCGACGAATGAATAATAACCACACCGTTCAGGTTCGGTTTAGAGAGCCAGGCGAGCATGGGGCCGCAGACAACAATGCGCCTGCCGGGGGTGAACGCACGTAGCGCAGCCAGACCCTGCCCGCTGGCCCTCTGTCGGAGTCTGCTGGCGTGCGGGACGGCTTGGACCAGCAGAATGGAGGAGCTGTCGCTTGCGCCGGCCCGGGGAGTGAAAGGGCGTCCATTATCCGTCACGCTGCCATGACGTCCGCCAGCGACGAAGCTCGCCGGCGTGCCTTTGATGCTGGGCAGGTCACCGAGGCCCGGGTGAGGTTGAGGTTCTGCCATGCGGCTCTCCTGACCCGACCTCGCGGCACGACAACAGACGGACAGGTGAAGTGCTTTTGTTTTCCCAAGTACCAAGGGTGAGGAGCCCAGAGGCAATCTAGCGTGCGTCGGGACTGGCGTCGACAGGCCTGGAGAGCATGCAGCACGCTAGCGGTCTGGCCCAAAAGGCGCCGTGGAGAGACAAAGACGAAACTCGAAAGACACTTTGTCCTTGTTCGCTCAAGCTCGCCGTTTACAAGAAGCCAATCCCCGTTGCTAGCAGCGCTGATCGCTGTGGAGACTGGCGACGTTGTGTTTGAAGCGCCGTCAGGGAGGACTGGAGCGCTTGAACGCATCGCCCGTCACGGTGCAGCACATCGGCCTCAGCGTCAAGCAGCGCTCGAGAGTTCTCGTGCAGCTGGGGTGCGGCCATCCCTGCACTGAGCGTCGGCGACCAATCTTGCGGCCGTGCATCTTCCGCTTCGCAGTCTGGCTGTAGCTGACGAGGGTGCTGAGGGCGACGGTCAGGCGCTAACCCAGTAGGAGCATGAGTGCGAATGCACATGACTTGCGATGGGGAGACTGCACTGCGCTTAAGCTGGCTGCTCTCTACTGGTAGATGGTATGGCGGAGAACAAAGAGGGTCGCCAGTCGGGGCATGCGTAGATCGACACGGCACCCGCTCCCTGTAGATTGCCATGATATCTGTTTGCTGCAATCATAATTCAATCAAGAGGTTGGTCAAGGTCCGGGGAAGTGCTTATTGGCCCCGCGTGTGTAATCATTGGTCTTTGCGAGCTGCTCTGTGACGTCTATAATTAGATGCTATCTTATATTGCCTGCGGCACGTGTGCGTCGGATGCGGCATGGTGCAATAAGCTGAGTGTTCGGTCCTTGCTCGACCTCATTTCTCCAAAGCCTGTCCCGTCGTACGGCTTGCCTGGACGGGCGGATCTCCACGTGGAAGCGCAGTGAATCACATCCGGCCCATTTTGCGCGCGTCTGCCCCGGTGATGATGCCATGCCGTGGGTGTGCGGTGCCGACACTCGTGACCAACGACACGCACCCTGGCCATCACATTGCACGAGACGCCCGCCGTCTCCAGTGACAGCTGCGGTACGGCGCCGTGGAGAAGGACGGGCGCTGGCGGGCGCATCGAGTGCAGCGGAACGGCCTTTTTGCATGCTGTGTCGGTGACGGCTCCCAGCGGCCTGGTTTGCGCTGGGCAGGCTGGCGGGAGAGAGGACGACATGGAACTGGGGAGCAATGGGCGTCGATCGCAGCGCGAATCGGTCTATCCCAGCACCCAGCATGCCACCGCCCGCGGGTTTGGAGCAGCCCTCGCCCCAGCCATGCTGGATATGGCGCACTGCAGGGCCAAGCTGGTGCAGAGATCTCGTACCCGCAACCGAAGGCCGGATCCTCGTGCGCCGTCCGCGGGCTGGCTGTGGAGAGAGGCTTTTGGCTTGCTGTCTCCCCGTCTCGGATCGCGGTAGGCGTTTGCAGTGCGCACCGCCCTGGCAACCCGTCGGGCGGCCCTGGCATGCGACTTGAGAGACACGCAAGAACAGCAGCAGCGCAGCGCAGAAACACGCGAGGCTCCCTTTCATCTCGCCCAAGAGTTTGTCGCGCAGCAGTCCCAATGCGAGTTTTCGTGTAATCCTGGGCCTTCTCGCCCAATGGCGGTGCTGGTCAAGCGAGCGTCGGCCATGAGGTCCACTCACAGCATCCCATTCTGACCGGTTGCTCCATCCAGCAGCCGACCATCACTGCTCGCGCGCTTGCTTGCGTGCCATCCAAGACTCCGTCCCGACTAACTGCGCGCCCCAACTCTGTTCAGTGCAGAGCGCAGACGGAGCGACGCGCCATGTCGTGAGCATGCAGCTGCTGGAATCGCGCGACCAGGCCATCCATGCCTCCTCATCAACCCCTCTGCCGGTTCTCGCACGCGGTTAATCACCCAGGCCCAAGCTCGCCTCTATCCATCCTGTGTGTACTCCGACCGTACATATGTCGGTACGACACCCATGCCGTCATGTCGAGTCGTGCTACCGCTGCCCGGCCAGCCTTGCTCATCTCGTCATCGCCCGTCGTGTTCTGCATTCTGCCAAACGACATCGTGTCCCATGGACGACACTGCGCGCCCATGTGACTTGCACCCACATCCGATCCGCCACGCTCTCATGTGCCGTAGCTGCTCAATGCCTCTGCTGCGCTAGGATCGCATCCCTCTCGACTCCTACCAGATCTTTGCACTCGGAGCGCCCGGTATCCACACGCTTGGCGGCCCTGTGACACGCGGGCTGCACAGGCTAACTGACGCCGTGGCCTCTAGCGTTTGGAAGCGGCCCAGCCCACACAATCCTGGGTCGTCCAAAGTCTTAACCTCGAGCCGAGTACGCCCGACCAGACTATTGGGAATTCCGTTATGCACCGCCAAAAGAAGCAAACCTTTCGATTCGCTGTCGACCTCCCACCGGCTTCAGCGGTTGACGGCGTCCACGTTTTGAGCCTCACTGCAGATAGCTTGCGCACGCCGTTGAGCGTTGTTCAAGTCGCCCAGCCGTGCTGTCTTGTTGGCAGAAATCACTGCGCCAATTCACCAGCCATGCAACTCATGGTCTGTACGCAAACGACTCCAGGACCACCTCATGTGCTCTGGTACTTGGACGGCGGCGCGCGACCGGGGCACGCATGCTCGACCCGTCCTCAAGCGTCAACAAAGCTGCCTTCTCCGTTTGCTGCAACGCGAGTAAGTCAAAATGACTTCAATGCACTACCCCACGTACTAGGTTTGTGACTTTGTCTTGGCCGCTCCTCTCCTGCGTGATGCAGCCCATACACAAGTATTCCGTCTTGTTGATGACCCTCCAATTTAGCGTGGACAGGGGTCGTGTTCGCTTCACCCTGCCACAGCTGTGCGTGCGTCAAAGCACGTTTGGGCTGATGAAAGTTTACCAGCTCGTTCATCGCTTCTAACCGCTTAATTTTCAGTCCGGCCGGCCAAAACATGATTCGTCCAAATTTGTCCCCATTTGAGTGATTGAACGTCCTGTCCAGCCTGTCTCTCAAGGGGCCAGATCTGGTCAACAATCGTACGGTTTTTTTTCTCAGCCGCTCTTGGACTTTCTGAACTGGCCTTGCCTAGTATGTCGTCCAATTTTCTTAGTGCTTCTGGTTTGATCCCTCGGGGCAGATGCTGCAGGAGGCCAGGGAGTGGACGTCAACGAGCGACACCTGCCTGTACCTGCGTCAGAATGGCCACGGTCAAACACAAATCTCCGTGGCGGACGCCAGCATCTCACTCCACTCTTAACATGCCGTTGATCTTCTCGGGGCGGTCGTTCAGTTCCTGAAAGAGCATGCGCTTGGCTAACGCGCCCGCTAGGCTAGACGCCAACAAAAGCCATCCCGTCTGGATCGTGCGCGCCCAAATCCAAGATGATGTACGCAGGGAAGCCCAGCACCAAGAGGCCTCTGGTGCACGCAGGAGCCCCCTGCATTTGTCAATCATTATGTGCCGCAGGAGAGGCATCACCATCTGCAGCTGCCGTAAAGGGCACAGTCCGTTCCACCCACTGGAGGTCGGGGACTGAGCGCGCGCTTCGTAGCAGATCTAGCACAATGATAATGGTTGTGGAAGGGATATGCATCTGCTCACAACTGCGACCATAAGCAAAGGATGTACGGTCTCGCAATGTTATTCGCTGTACGGGGAAAGCAACCGCAACTGAACAAGTTCGCTGGAGGTCCTCCACTGTTCGGCATGCGATCCTGCCTTGGCGCCCTCGATCGTACACATCCTCCGCTGCTTTGCAAAACCCCACCAATGAAGAGTGCGAACAGTCGCGAATCACTGCCTGCAGCGATTTTGCCATACTCAGGCTCCTATCGCTGGTGGGGGACGGCGACACTGCACATGATTACAGTTCGATCGCTTGCACGGCCTTCGGAATCCATCTGACGGCGTCTGTGTATGCGTCTTGATTGGAATTGGAGCGGATTTACCGCGTCCACCCTGGCATGCCTGCACATTCTTTAGTTTTAGGACTTTCGCTTTCGCTTCCAGATTTACGAGGATGATCAGGCCATGGGGGCTCAGTGCTGCTGCTGCACACCCTCTCAACCTGCAGGACTTCTAAGTTTGAGTATTTCCTTCTTCCCTTGGGGTCACTGCCTTGAACTCTTCCAGAACTCATCATTATGGGCTTCGGACTCAGTACTGCCGCATGGCGTACAACGTGCTCTCAAGCGGACATGTCCGGCAGACCAAGAGGTGCACCATGTCTTTAACATACTGCCCGCAATACCAACCGCTCAAGGTACAGGAGAGCAACTGCCCGAGGCATGCGTGCATACATCGGCCTCATCACATACCATCTCTGCACCACGATAAGATGCAACACCCAGTAGCGTACGCGGGCCCACGGCACACTTTGATGACTGCGGCTTACGCTCCACGTGCATTAACCGATCCTGTCAGCACCTTCGCCATGGCTGGCATAAACATCTGACATAATCTTAACTGTGGATTACACGCGATGCTCATTTGCCCTGCCTAGCGTCATGCTCGTCGCTTCAGATGCGGCCGTGAAAGGATTCAGATCTCTCTTCCTCGGCCGGGATGATTTGTCCATGATCAGAAGTGGCGCCACATGCAGGTTATCACAACGCAGCAATCGATGGTGGCTTGTGGAGGCCATCTCATCACTTGAATTCTGCGCCTGTAGGCGAGATGGAGTTCGCTGTGCAGTTCACACTATTTTTGGGTCGCGTCCCGTCCCCAGTGACCGTCTTGGAAGGCACAGTGTACTCACCGGACTTCAGCCGTGAAAGCAACGCTCAAGTCACTCGGCCTGCAGAAAGGCGGGACACGCAGGAGTGGTAAGCTCTTTTTTTTCGAGAAGCTGACTTGTTAGCCTCATGCTCATTTTCCTTGTGCTAGTCACACAGGCACGGCACAACGTACTCGGGACATAGACTCATCAGATTAGTATACGAGGCACCAGCAACAACATCACCACCGTCATGGAATCTGCCTCCTTCAACCTGCCAACAACACTCGTAATACCGGTGGGTTACTCAGCTTACAGCTTAGTAGCGTGTTGCACCTCTAGTTGCCCTTCTCGGGCAATACCACGTACATCCGCATTCACAAATACTTCCAAGCACATCTACATACCCGACGAGGAAAGTCCTCCTAGCCAGGCCAGCACACTGATGAGAAGAAAGTCAACGAGGGCCAACAAGGCCAGCGTGTCCCTCTCGTCGCATGGAGTCTCGTACCCCGAGCGAGCTTCCTATACCGGACAGATTAGCAATGTTACGGTTGCACCAGGGCGAGACAGCGACACCGCAGCCAACATTGCTGGTCACTCTCTTTCTTACCCAAGGTAGACGTCGCTGTAGCTTCGCAGTATCTGAGGTGTTATGGTCAGAGTTGACTCGTATCTACCGTCAGCATTCGTTTCCCGATGCCAAATGCGGCGACCGGTCGTAGAGACGAAATCGCTTGAGCCGCATCAAGCGCCGAGGATGGACACAACGGCGCTCGTGCGATGGGAACGAATGACAAAGTAGGCTGGACGAGAGCGGGAGGATATATTCTCACCTGCTTCGTAGCTTGGTCGTGGCTGGTGGCACGCAACCAAGATTTGCAGTGGACTAGTAGGTTTATACCGTGCAGTGCAGGCGTTACCTTGATACAGCAGCGGACCAGGCGAAACGTTCCCCTTCCTCCTCCAGAATCGCTGGAGCTGCACGCACTAGATGTACTCTCCGATGGACCGCGTCGCAAGCAAATGACGACAAGGGTGGAGGATCCGAAAACTGCAGAGCTCTCAGGACTTACGACCGAGCCACTGAGCGAGGAGTACCTCCTCAGGCTTGACCACTACCTCGGCATGGGTTACCGCATTACCACGCACGACAAGTGAATATCAAGATGCGCATCAGTAGTGTTCTACAATAGTCTTATACTGCATGACATGGTTATGAGGCATTCAAAGCGAGTTTAGGTTTTGTCAACTCGGAATTGGACCTTCCAAGTTCCCTTAGTTCTCCTTGTCTATACAGATTCTGATCACTTAGTCATGGAATCCTGCCATATTACTCTCTCACACGCACCTCCTCACCACCAAAGTTTCCTTCCTTGTCTCGCGAGGAAGCTCTGTAGTTGCGTCATACTTCATTACAGTTTGGCATCACAACCTATTGCATATCGCACTGCATGCTAGATGTGCAGGATCCCGGCGCAAAAAGTCGCTCTCTTACACTTCATGAACGACTTCTTAATGGCAGCCAACTGAACCCATTATAGATACGCTGTCAGGTGTCGGTGTCTCCTTGCAATGATAGGAATACAAGCGAGTGCGTGATCATGAACGCTCCCCCATGGATCATCGGTTCACCATCCCGGAACCACTGCATGTCCTCCTAGAATCTCCTCACAACGATCATCTGACCATATTTCCAATCACGGCCTTATCAAGGCAGAGATCTACCGAGACAAGCGTGTAACAGTCAACTGTTCAGCTGAGAAGGCGAGAAGGAGACAACGACGATTCAAGAACGGAAGGCGGCCCGGCTGCCCCACTTCCGAAGTTCTACCGAGGAATATCTTCAAGTTCGCCGCTCGTCTCGTGGCCATTTCTCCAATGAATAAAGGTCTTCGTCACTGGAACGCATCACAGCGTGCCCACTTGATACCTTCGGCAGTTGAACGAATGCGAACTTAACGATAACTCCGCATCGCGTGCGCTCGTTACGTATGGTACTTCCCGGCGATGGGGACGATATCGACACCGGGCGGCATAATTCGCCGCCCTGTTCAACTGCTAGAAGCTCTATGAGTCTACTTATGCATATCATCTGGAGAGAAGGGAGATGCTTGCGAGAAAGGGCGCCTTATGAAGCGGGGTAAGTACGACATGAAGAGCTGGGAGGGGACATGTAAGTCCCCTCTGTCCTTCCATGAAAATATCCTCTCCAAGCATTCGTTCTACAACGTCAAGGTCTCTTATCACGTCTCATCTCCATCTTATCTCCCAATATATGGCAGCTTCACGCTATCCCCAGCTCGAGTGGCGTGAGTCGACCCCCGGACGATGGGAGCGCGAGATCGATGAGGCTGAGCAATTCTATACCTACATGGCCAAAATATACGAAGGCACAGGTCGTATGTTCTTCGCAATCACTGGTTTCGTGTCGCTTTCCGTGCGAGTCTCAGAAGATTCATCATCTAAGGACACTGGACATTTGATGGAGGCCGCACTTCGTCAAGCTTGGCTAAGACTTCGCTTCGAGCATCCCACCATAGCATCATACGTCGACTACGATCCGGAGCGAGAGAAGTGGCTCAAATCGTACACTACTCTCTACCCGGAATCTGTCGATACGCAGATCGAGGATTGGCTGCATGCAACGTTCGTCCCGATCGATTCGAGGATATCTGGACTTGATTGGTGCAACCTTGATCCTCTCGCACCAAAGCTTCCGACTCTGTTCGTCATCGATCCGCCAGATACACAGGAAGATGTCAAAGAGATAGTACATCGACATCTTGTCATCCGTTCCCCGCACGATATTATGGACGGCAGCGGCACCCTTCAGTTGCTCAACAACCTTCTGAGTCTCGCCTCAGAAGCCTTCGAAAATCCAAAAATGTGGAAGCCTCCTTCTCCTGGCAGCGAGTGTCGTAATTTGAGCCCGCCGCTTCGCGTGGCTGCTGCCGTTCCACCCATTCTCACACTACAGCAGCAGGATCGTCTCCAAACCATCATCAATTGGAACACATCACTTCGTCAGGGCGTCGAGACGCTGACTCTACCTTTCAAGAGAGACTTCGTGGTACCAGGAAAACACCAACGCGTTGCGCATGTGCTTTCCATACATGACACCACTCGGTTGATGGAAGCATGCAAGGGTATTGGTGCCACAGTGACGCACGTCTACCATGCAGCTGTCGCATGCAGCATGCGAGACTTACAAATACGAGGCGACCAAAGTCGACGAGCACGCTACCTGAGCTACGCACTCATCAATGAGCGTCCGAGGTGTACTGAGCCCTACTCAACGACCAAACACGCCGCCGCCGTCTACCACTCTGTATCGGGCGAGAGTCTTGTTCTCGATCTCACAATTCCATCGGCGAATGACCAGACTCATCAAAACCAGGAGCAGCTCCAAGAGGAATTTCGCGTCCTGGTAGAGCAGGTCCGAGCCTTCTACCACAAAGTCCGACTTGATACTGATCACATCGCACTCGCACCGTCCTTCTTCAGCATGGCGACACCGCACATATCCGATCCTACGACAGCACCACAAGAAACACCAATTCCCGCACCGAACGAGTCGCCGTCCGTGTCGGTCAGCAGTATGGGTGTGATCGATAAGATTATCGCACCACAACATGGCCGCTTCAAGATTGAGAATCCGTGGGTGACGGGGGAAGAGCTGGGCACGGGATTTGGGGTCTTTTTGGGAACATGGGAGGGTAAGCTTCAGATCAGCGCTGCGTATAACGATGCGTGGCACGATAGGGACGAGGTGGATGCATTTTTAAAGCATTGTCAGGAAGTTGTGTGGAAGGGGTTGGACCTTCATGATTGAGCTGAGCTTGATTCTTGGTTTTGTTATGGCAGAGGATGGTACTTTCATGATTTCAGCGCCGTCACTCCTCTCACGATGCTCGAATATTTTCTTGACAGTTCACAATCACATACATCATCAACCACTACACCCCAATGCCTCTACCCATCTTCACCACCCCAAGACGTATCCAATACACCCCTCAGCCCCTGATCCACCCCAAACTCTCATCCACCAGCCCACTCCCAAGCCCCCAACACCTCTCGTCCCACCCAAACCCCCAACCCACCACTCGGCCCAACAGACCCGATCTCGTGCCACCCCTCAATATATCTTGCACCACCGCGCTGCTCTTTGTCCCAATGCACTACGCATGTTCCACTGCTTTCGTCCACCTCGACCGACACAAGCCCACATCAGCCGCTGGGCCCAACGATCCCGCGCCCTGGCAACACAATCGATCCCGTGTAACGCTTCGTGTGCCACTGGCTGGGCCAATGTAGCACGGCGATGAACGGGCTGGCACGGGCGTGCGGCACATGCGGACCGCGAGCGCCGATTGGTGTCTCAGGCTCGTGGAATTGGGGCGCGGTGGCGGGGTGCCGAGGGTGTGGGTGCTGGGTTGGACGGGCGCGTACGGGGGATGGGTTGAAGTTTTGGGGAGATGCGGATGCGGATGCGGATGTGGAAAGGGGAGGTGACGCGGAAGTGTGATTTGGAAAGGTGGAAGGATTGGGTTGGGGTGCTTGAGCTCCGAGATGGGTGATATGGGTTGTCTTACGCATGGTGTTTGTGGGACTTGTAAGGATGTCCTTGAGATTGAAATCAGTATTTCAAGACGTGTTCGAGTTTGTTTGATGAGTTGCGAGACAATGATCGGAGAGGTAGAAATCGTGCTGTTCCTGTCTTTCGTTGACAGTTCCGGTATGTCGCCTGATACGCTCGGAATGCCTTGGTCTCACATGTGTCTACCAACATGACGCAACGTCTTGGCCATAAGTTGCACGAACTTAGTCATGTCAAAGTCCCCTAGAAGTTTAGGTCTATTCTGCGAAGAAATAGTGGCGGAGACTTTGCCTCACTTTCGCAAATTCGGAGACATTTCAAAGTCGCCGGTAGAACGGCGTACTGGCACCATCCCCCACTGTTCGTTTGCATGCCATTTGGCAAGATCGTCGCTGGAGCGGTAGGCACCTATAACAGCGTCAGTATATGTAGCAAGTCAAGTACCACCGCCAACACTTCTTGAACACCACCCTTACCCCGCTCCAACACTTCAGGAGCTCTCACCGCAAGTCCAACATGACCGACTCCGAGCGATCGAAACCTTCTCTCCCAACCTTCGATCCAGACAACTGTCAAACATACAGTGCAAGCTGTCACTGTGGCACAGTGCGCTACGAGGTTGTCCTTTCTCCGCCACTGCCACATTGGAAAGTCGTGTCCTGCAACTGCAGCATCTGTAGTCGAAACGGATACTTGCTTGTCTACCCCGAGAGGTCGCAGGTACATATGAAGAGCGGTGAAGACGCCTTGCGAGACTATGCCTTTGGAGCGAAGCGTAATTTGCACAAGTTCTGTAGACATTGTGGGAGCAGTGTGTTTTTCGATCCGAGAATGAAGGAACGTGGCGAGAGCCCGCCAGCGCCGGATTTGCTGGGCATCAATGTAAGCGCAGTCATACCGTGGTCTTTGTCAAGGAGCGAAAGACTAATATAGCATCGCGCGTAGGTACGCATGTTCCAAGATGTGAAGATTGAGGAGCTGAATGTTTTGCAATTGGAAGATCCGCAACCGGAGAAATCATGAGACTACAGAGATCAACCACAATTAGTATCTTATCATTCAATATCAGGAGAGCGATACCGAATGATCTTTTCGCGTTTGAGGAGTATTGAGGGTCAGCACCGTGAGGTCAAGATGCATGCCAATGCCAAGCCGCTAACGAAGTGCCTCGGCCAGATGAGCTTGAAGCTCCAACTTGCCGTCACACCACCACTTGTTCTTCCACGCCATTGCTTACCGTGAAGTGCTGTAAAAGGATGTCTCGAGCACGCCTTCTGTTCCGCAATCCGCCATTTAGAACACCAGATCCCACATGTACCGCTCATAGAAAGGTCTTCCGATCCCAACTCGACCTACCCCTCCAGTCCCGCATGCGCTGGTCGTACCTCTGGTATGGCAGTATACTCGCCCTAGGCATAGCCACTGGCCTCGGCGCGCGCCAATTCGCCGCTCCTCTCGGCCTTCCTGCGCCTGGCTCGCCAGAAGACCGGCTTATTCTGCAGTCCTTGAGTGATGATATCGATAAACTCGATATCGTACGGACCCTGCGGAAGCAGAGCGCCAATCACCTGCATACAGGCACTCCCGTACTAGAGAGTGGAGGCGTAGAAAAGGTGCCCGTCCAGGGCTGGGTAGAGGTCGATGTCGACTTTGCGAAGCATGAGGGGACATCGGGTAGAAAGGGCATTCTGGGTGCGATGAGTGGAACACGTGGCTTAGGTGTTCAGAGAGCATTTTGGAATCCCGAGACCAAAGAACTGGTCGCTGTAGTGTGGATCGGAGGAGGGCTTACTGGCTGGCCCGGTGTTGCCCATGGCGGAGCCATCGCCACCATTTTCGAGGAGGCCATGGCACGCATGGTCAAAGGACCGGTGGGAACTGTAGGTATGTATAATCAAGTACCTTGTCTTGTGACAACGATTGCGAAACATCGGGGATGAATAAGGACGATGGCTGACGGAGTTGACCATGCAGAAGCAATCCATCGCCCGACCTCAATGAGCATAACTTACGCCAAACCTACATACAGCCTCGATCTTTACATTCTCCGCGCTTCCTTCTCGAAACCAAATCTGCCACAGAGCGAACCGCCGCCTGAACCAGAAACGGAGCCGACGAAGTCATGGCTCAGCTGGCTTTCACCAAACAAGGACTTGACTAAGAAAGTGGATTCAAAGCAGGGGCATGAAATTACAGCGACACTAGAGAGCATGAAGGGAGACCTGTGTGTCAAGGTCAAGGGAACGTTCGATGATCATGGAGAGCAATCGAAGAGGGAGGGGTGAGAGTTGTTGCAGGACAGTGACTCGAAGCGGAGGAAGAAATTTACAAGATTGCGAGATACCCGATTATCATTTCCTGCCCGGGAGCTCTATTCACTCAGACTTTGCCAACTATCTGGTTGTTCAGAGCTCGCGTGCCGTTCGACTCTGTGGTTTCTTGTGCGCATGCCCACCAGCCCGCTGGCCCTTCGTTGAGAAGTATGGTCCGCATCTCATGAGTGCATCTAGCGCCCACTCTAGACATGACACGCCACATGACCTAAGCACGATCAATACAACGAAGTTTACGTTAGAAGTCTATGTCGATGGAGAGGGTGGAGCTCCAAAGCAACACGGAGTCGCACAATTCACCCAACCGCTTGCCGTATACAAGATGTCTATTGTATGGAATTCGGATACCAGGGAGATCTCCAGAAACTACCTAGGAATTCAGAAGCATCAAAAAAGCCAAGATTCTTACAGATCCTTCTCACATTGTGCGGAACACATGAAGCCACTCGAAGCCAGAACAGATCGAAGTCATGCCTGTGGTCCTTATGCGATCTCATTTTGAAGTAGAAACGATTATCGCATAACTATGTGGTGGGCCCATTACGAAGTATACATGATGAGGGGCAGCTGCTTCGAAATGTCACCTGCCTCGTCGGACGTGGGTAGATGCTGATATATAATTTGCCTACTGATATGCGACTAAATATGCCGTGCAGAGGGAGTGTCAGATCGGGGTACTCCGATAGGCGCATGTAAAGATACGTGGGACAGGGATGTCGTACCTGCCGCACGCAGTTAAAGCCACGAGCTATGACATCACTGTTCAAGATCTCCCTTCACACTTCCAGAACAAACACCAACAAACTGTGGATTTCATCGTTAAGCTGTTGATTACCTAGAAAATGCCGCGACTCGAAGTAGGTGCTACAATTGCTAATAGCATTGCAACATGTTGACCGAACAGGAACAAAGTCGCAAGATCCAAGAAATCGCAGCCGGCGACCAAGAGGATGCAGTCCAGATCGACGAAATCGCAAAGATACGCGGATGGTTTCGACCCGAAGACGACAGCCCGTTCTACCCTGTTGTTCAGGACTACCTAGCTGAAAAGCTCACCCTTGACGAAGCGGCCAAGAAACTTGTCACACCCATTGATGAGAAGATCGCTGCGCAGAAACTCGACGATGTGAACTACCTGGACCTCTGGTACAGCATCATCCACTCTGCGCGGCGGATAAATTTCCGGGTGACAAATTGGCACACTGTGCTCGTCGACTTAGTCAAAGCATTCAAGAAGCACTCGATACCTGGAAATGAGAAGTACAATTACCTGTACAGCTCACTTACGGATTTCGGAATGGCATGTCGTGAGGCGTACAACGATCAACCTGAGCCTGGTCACGCATCAGACGTGGAAATCACAGCATGGGCAAACATGAACTTTTTCTACGCGCTTCTTACCGGCAAAGACGTCTTCGATCACTCCATCTACGCTATCTGGTCGATGCGTGCTGCACTCGAGGAATCACATGCCGACGATAGAGACTCCACTGCAGCGCAGAAATACGATACCTATGTTCCGGCCGCGGCTGTCTGGGCATTTGGCGGGTTCAGAGTGCTGTTCGCAAAGGAAGAGGATCTTACGCCCAAAGACAAGAGCCACGGAAATCCTGCGAAGGGAGGCGAGCTTTGGAGAGGGAAGGCGGAGTTCAGTAAAGAGAGGTGGTATTTCTGGAGAGAGAGGTTTGCGGAGGTCGCAAAGATGGATGATGTTAGTGAGCAGACGAGGACCGTAGCCAAGGACGCTATTGAAGCCATGGAGAGGGCGGCTACATTCGAGAAGATTTAAGGAGTGTCGATGCACACCCTGGCGCCACAGGCGACGTGGATATTGACGGTTTCATTGTCCGAACAACTATGATAGACGCCTAAGCAAAGTCATTAAACTCAAGCGCATTGGAGCTATAGTTCGACGCGCTGCTCCTCAAGACGTCGAATAACTTCTTCTATCACCCCTCATGACGGCTGATTAGGCGATGCACCACTCAAGCCCAACACTCCTGCTGTTGCAACCAGTACATCCTGCTCGACCGACCCTCCGCTCACACCCACACCACCAATCAACTTCCCATCGACGTAAATTGGGAATCCACCTCCAAACACTACTAGCCCTCCATTCGTCTCCTCAATGCCATACACCGACTGGCCCGGTTGAGCTCCAGCATACAATCCCGCTGAGGGGATGCCGTTGAACAACACTGCGGTCCTCGCCTTCTTTTGCGAAATGTCGATGGAGCCGAGATATGCGTTATCCATGGCCAGGAAGGCGACGAGCAGACCCGACGGATTGACGACGGCGATGTTTTGCGGAATGTTGAGCGCGGTGGCATTGATCACGGCGGCGTTGATGATTGATTGTGCTTGTGTAGAAGAGACGACGTAGCGTTGCGACGGAGTGCTGCCAATGCCATTTGTGGTGTTTGTTTGCGCAAATGCAAGGGGAAGAAGAGCGAGGAGAGACGTGACGAGACGCATGGTGACGATGACTGTAGAGATTTTGGATCTGGGTGCTGACTATTTCGTACGTCGAATAGTAGTTGTGACGCTCAAGATGTCTCGATGCTGTCGTTCCTTTCAACCTACCTATATACCCACCTCTGGCCGCTATCCAGTCCATCTAGAACAGCTAACCGTGCTTCCAGATCCACCTGTCTACGATCTGCTCACGAAATCTCATCGCTCTTTTCCGCGATCTAGGTCTTGCCGGGCGACGGGACTTCGTAATGCGGGGAAGAGGTAGGTCGCGGGCCGCGATCAACCAGGCTTGTTCAAGTAAGGTCCATGTTAAGTGTCGGAGGCATACCCATTGCCGGACGATCGTCGAGTAATACATCGTCCATTTTTTTAAGTCGAGTTGTCTGGCGTCGTAACGAGAAGTCGGTGAGTGGCCATAGTGGCATGTACAAGTGCCGAGGCGTTGAGGTTTAGTGCTGGTGAGATCACTGCGGCGCCGATTGCGTCCGCAGACGGGCCGAACGGGGCTTCCCATGCTTCCAGTAGTGCCTCGTTGAATCGTCTTTGATGGGGATGATGTGTTTGAGTGGGTCTTCAACCCGATTCTCTGCAGGTGCATGATCTTCGATGCAGTGAGATCTACTTCGTAAGCCGAGCACCTGTTGGGTCCTTCCTCGCTTCAAAATTACTGCTCTGAGCTGGGAAGCGACTTTTGGTTGCGCGGAGGAAGTGGTTCCGCAATCATACTTTCCATACAAATGATCCAAAGCTCATATTGAAAGCGGACAATCTTGGCGACGCAGTTCGCTTGTTAGGAAGTCCCTTTCCGTGTCCCTGAATTGATTGCGCTACTTGCCTGGCTAATACCTCTGGACCTTCCTGGAGACGGAGACAGTTCCAGCTGTACTCTTCTGGATTAAAGCGAATATGACTATACGTTGTTATCGCACGCGAAATACGGACATGCTATAAAGACAGCACATATGCGCGGCGGCAGCGGAGGGTGCGATTGAGGAAGTCTTGGTGTTCTTGTTCGCGTTTCAACCCTGGAGCAAACCTGCCTCGTATGGCTACCTGAGACGGTGATCGCAGCTAACCCTCAAGGGTGGATAAATTGTTCCGTCGACATGGGGACTGCGAACATCAAAGAAGCCGACATCTGTCATCTTGAGCGAATGGTTTCGTATACCTGCGAGACAAGAGAACATCGCGCAAGCGTGGTTGTGCGAGAGAATGCGACGGCTGTGGCGCGGCGAAAGTTCAACACCATGACTGGAGCTCGCACGCTCCAAGCCAAGACTCATCGCGGTCTCGAAGCTCGCGTCAAATTGGTTCAGCCAAGGCGCGGAGCGCACAAGCCGCATTAGCAGGGCGTTAAGACTGGCTGGGGGAGCGCGATCAATCCCTAACACCTCCCAAACCCACGCTTCATGCGTTCGATGATGATTCTCGTTCGGTGACAGCGCGTGCCTAACATCGCGCGCGACTTGTTCAGCATCTTCAACGGCCACTAGACTATCGCGAACGAAGAAGTACTTCGTACTCGTGCCGGATGAATCAGACCCTCGACGATAGCCTGCATCTGTAGCGATGCTCACCTTCCGCGCCTTCTTCTCGCTCCCAATCCTCCTTGCGTCCTCCCTAATCGCCCACGCCCTCGCCTATCCAGATGGCCTAATTAATGAAGAAAAGGGCACCGAGAAAGCCAAACTCGCAACCTCTTTGACCGGCGGCGAAGGATGCGGCGAAGATGACCTATCCGAGATTCGCTCGGGCTTTGCAGAAATGTCGGTCCTCTTCCAAGCCGCCGTGCCCTATGACTCCACCGGGCAGCCTTCCGTCGAGTTCTTCGGAAAACCGACTCTAATACAGAACCACACCGAGATGATCAGTGGGAATTTGCAACGCGCTGCGAACTATGGAAAGGTTGAAGGAAGCGAGGGACCGAAGAATGCGGATATACATGTGCGATGCGACGACCCATTGGGTGTATGTCGGTTTGGAAACAAGAGAGAGGGAAACCACGCAGCATACAACATCGGTAACGAGGCGCATGTCAATTTCTGCAGAGACTACTTTCGGCTGGAGCCGTTGAAGAAGACTGTGGACAAGAAGGCAGGGAACCAGATGGAGAAAGAGAAATTGATGGCATACTACACCCGAGCCACGCTGTGGGCAAGAATGGTCATGCATTTCTCCGACATTGGCAAGGCCGTGGTCGTTCGAGCGATACCTGCCGGACCAAACTCGACGACGGAGTGGACGTTGATCAAGACGGAGGGCGCCATGAACACATCAGTACTGGCTGGTGTGATGAATGACCGTCCGGATATGGATGGGCCCAAGGACGTTCAGACACTGAAGTATGCATATGGTGTCATGCGATCAAAGCTGCTCGCGGTACTATCGACCCAGATGCCGTACGATGCCGCCAACAACGCCGAAAACTATGCGCTCTACGCGCAGGCGCGTTATGTGATGAAGGAGAAGGGCTTCTATCCCAACGTCCCTGTCATGGATTTCCCAAACGAAGCAACCGTGCTTACCAACGAAAACCTGCAAGACGGAGAGAGGTGCAAGTACGCCTACTTTGACATGACGGATGTAGTGTACGTATATGACTTGTTACGCGTGCGTTGCGCAGCGCTGATCAACGAACAGGCCCCGTCCCGCTGGCATGGAGCAGAAAGGGAAACCACTTTCATCGTCGGCACCAGCTCGGCAGATCATGTCGTCATCGTGGACTGCATTCTCCGCCCTTGCTATGGCGTTCAGTATTGTGTTGTCGGCCTGCGGTTGAGCCTACATGAGCAGATACCGAGTTTCTCTAAGACACTGAGACCAGAGGTTTCAGCTGTTCGTACCTGCTTTTCATGCCGGAAGCTTACAGTCCTCGCGCACCCTCCCCGACGGCTGTGCCTTCGAGCAGCCCAGCGAAATGGACTCCGCAGTGGGACGAAAACGATTGCGATGGTTTAATAAATTCCGTGCAAGTCTAGGCTCGGATTTTATGCCGATGGCAATCAGGCTCACGGGAGGACTGTGGCGGCAAAAAGGACTATCGATGCTGTCAGTCAACCCTGTTGGCATGCCGAATCTATTTGGTGCAAGTGTGCCTGGGTAGGTTCAGCATAGTAGCGAGGTCGCTTGAGGAAGAAGAATTGTCAAGGACGAGAGAAAGACGATCACCTAGGAACGGAATGAAGTAATGAAATTCGAAGGACCGAAGAGAGGGCCGGATGAACCGGCATGCTTACTCATGCATCCATGCCAGATGAATAGTCATGGGACTAGAAACAAAGACTGAACGCTACAAATGCGAAACGATGGAATGAGACGCTTGAACGCGTAGAGATGTAGAGAGAAACAAAAACGAGAGTAATGAAAGATGCCATACGCCTTGGTCCAAATGCTGCTCTTCATCTTCGCCACTTTTACATGTGCGGTCAACGCCATGCGAACCCTCGCTGATACACTCCGTCGTCATTTCATCGCGACGGTGGCTGCTCCCAATGACGCAGCATCTGGCGTAAGGCCTCGCTCCATTCGGCGACGAACGCATTGGTGAGCTGAGCGATCTGTTCGGACGGCGGAGTATGCCCGCCCCACATTGTGGGCTGTGACGCTTGGTATCGTGCGTAGTATGGAATGAGTTGACTAAACCGGATAAGAAAGTTTCCTTTTTGATTGGTAAGGAGGGTGAAGAACATACTCGGTGTTGATCTTGTTTAGGACCAGCCAGCATAGATTCCACGAGCGATTCGATGCAGGATCGGAGAAAACACGGCTTTTCGCCTCGTCCAAGCAGTGCGAACTAATCACACATTGCTATTAGTTGAAGGTAGAGTAGATTTGGTAGTTGTTGTTGCTTACCTGAAAGGATAGTTTCTCGTCAGTCCACGAAGCTCAGTCAGCAAGCCATGCGAATCGACGTAATACGACCCTAGCAGCAGGTCAGTCTCAGCCACTGTGCCGGAAGTGTCCGCTTACAAGCCGCTGTCATGGGTTCGCTAACGTCCGGGGTACCCAGAAGTGCAAAGGCCTTCTCGATGCGTCGAAGCTCTCTTAAGGTGTTGACTTGGTGTGTCCGTAGGGCCTGGATATATTGGTCCTTTTCGGCCTAGCCACCGTCAGTCTCAACGTTCTGCAGCAAGCCTAGGATAGAGGCGTGACATACTGTAGTGATCTTGCGAGACATCTTTTGTACGTTGGGCTCGCGGTACCTTCGTGCGGGTGGATTGCTGAATTCGCTGAGCTCGGTATCGGCAGATGAAGTCGAGTAAACAGACATATAAAGGCGGTCGGAAAGTGAGCTCCGCCGAGCTGGTGAAACTGAAGCAGTAAAAGAAGCTTGCGGTGTCGTGACCGAGGAGGGCTCGACGATATGTGGAATGGGCTCCGAGAAGGCGCGGTTGTTTGGAGGTAGGAGCTCGTCCCGGGTATCTTGGTATCTTGACTTTGGTCCTGACAACAGAAGAAGGGGGCGAGAGACTTTGGTGCTGGGGATGGTGAGGTATCTGGAATCCAGCGTATCAAGGGATGCGGTGGAGGGTAAAGTCGACTCAGGTGAGGATATAGGAGGCTCTTCTTGCTCTGGTGAGTCCATGTTGATGGAGGAAGGATTCTTTATATACAAGTTCCTATGGGCTGAAGTCGATGGAGACTTAAATGATGTCGTGCCCTGGGCAGTAATGGTATCCCAATAGGACGTAGTAGTCCAACCTGTTGAAGAAAATGATGAAGGATTGGCTCACCTTAGGTCTGTGTAGAGTCAGTCTCCCGAAGCCACACCGTCATACAACCATGCAGTCTTTGAATTTGATGGACCTCGAAGGTAGAACACAGCTGTGTATATCCCAAATGTAGGGATACAATGTGAGATGTCGTACCCTAAAGCGGACCGGGAGATCAGCCCTGCCACCTTTTCTCAAATCCCTGTTGTCTACATGTGTGCTAGTACTGTATACTTGTGCCTGATAGGTAGCTTGACTTGTGTTGACGGATCTCCCGTCTGTCACGCACAAGCGATCTGTGGTAAGACCTAAATGGTGGCCCTGGGCTCCAGGACTTGGTCCTAGCTTCAACGGTCCGGACGATCTGATGATGTGCAGCATCATGAAAGAGTATCAGGGTGCTACAGCCACATCCTGAATGCCGAGAAAGTCGGCACAGCCGTTCATTCGTCGTGTAGTAGTGGAAAGTCGGTATTCGTGAGCAGAAGTGGGTCTCTCGAGATCATTAAGGCGCGGGACAAGATGTCATCAACAGCGCAAAGCTCGGACTTGAGCATGTATTCAGCAAGTGGCATCATCGAGTGCACAGCGTAGCACTCAGCTAAGCGGGCAAACATGAAGTTGTGTAGACGCAGCGGTAGGCGTAGTATTCGGAGAGTGCGAGAGGAGTGCTCGGAAAGTCATCGATCCGTGTGTATATCAAGAAGTGGCTCCTTAGAGAGTCATAAGTAAGCACATCTGGCAGACGAAGAGTCCTGAGGCTGACGCTGATGGCCTTGCTGACGGACTGTGAACGTTGTGGTTCGGAAAATGCCCGGAACTGCCTTGCCGTGGACAGTAGCGTGAGCTGAGCCACAGCCAAGACCACTCCAACCGCGACCTCACCGCGATTCTTCCTAAAACTTGTCCGTCCTTATTGTCGTCGCAAACTCCTGCGGACGAGCGTGAACACCAATCTATCAGGATCCAACTGTCCATCCTCCGGCATCCTTATCGTGAAACTCTTTGAGAAGGATTGGATCTGGGGCACCAGCCACAGCACCAACATGGAACCCTACCCCAACCCCCATGTGGCCGTGCATATCGAGACCAGAGCCTCGATCTTAGGATGCAGGCAGGCCTTGCTTGGCTCTCATCCTACTGGTCCCATCCTATGCATCTGCCACACTTCGCTGATGAGGCTGAGATGGGTCATCAGCAGCCACACCACACGTCAGACACGAGTCTCTGGGTTCACCATGTGCCCGCCCCCACTTACGACGCAAGGTCTATAGCTACTCGTATCCGTCGGAAAGCCAGCTGTCGAGCACATTGGCTGCCGAAATACCAAGCATTCGGAGATCGCCAGCTAAGGATATATGCTTATTACAGCTGACGTCGTATCACCAGGTTGCAGCGGAGAACCTGCCTCTTTGCAGCGAAAATGGTACCGGTGCTCCAATGAGCGTTGCCCCTACTGGCAATTTTGAGATGACAACCACCCTTCACAACCCAGCGCCGTGGGAGCTGAGCCTTAAGGTTGTTTTGAAGGTTCTTATGGTGCCATGTCAACACAGTCATGCCGAAAAGCTACAGCCATTCAACGATGTCATACCCAACCGACTGCTTGATCGATACCAATCGACGCAGTGGCTCAGCAGGGTAAGTGACAGGCATTCGCACCTTGCTCAGCTCTGATCAATTGTTTCTATTTCGTACAATAACTATATTAAGTCTGGATGATGTCCATCTTCAATCCCCTTAACAATCTTCAACCGCCCAGCATTATTAGAAGTCATTGGGTCCACCCAGCGATTGAGCCTGTCTCAAAGAGAACCATGCAGGAGCTCGCACTCGCAATCGCATAGATAACCTGTCTACTCTTCGAAGAGAACAACTAACGCGCGTAGATACCACTGACATACCAATAACTGGGCTCCAGTAAGTCGATGTGCACTTGAGCACACAGATGTCCACCGAAGAGAACCCATCCACAAGCAGCACCTACAGCTTCACAGCAAGTCCAAAATCAAACTAGAACCGGTGTGTGTGGTAGATTGTGGCCCTGAGCTCGAAACGGGATGCGAGTCGTTGCAGGACCTGGTGACCTCGCTTCCGCAACTGCAACAGTTAGACTACGTAGGAAGTGAGTAGACTAAACGGTCTTGACTTTGTGAGCAACAATGCGCGGCGCGCTCCAGGAGGTAAGATTCGCATGAAATGTATGCCCATGTGACACACAGATTAGCGCTAAACGGAGGGCCGTCGAAAGTATGGTATACGGTTTGGGTCTCATTGGGAAGGGCTAAACTACTAGGTTTCGACGAGATAGAAATGGTAGATCGAATCGAGATGTCACTGCACGTAAAGTATCGTTTCCGTGGATATACCACCTGGCATCTCATCGAAGGCATCGCAGTGAACATCGAACTCTAAGCTTGCATTCCGGGAACTATTCACAATATGTGGTGATACAACCCAGACCGGGCATGTTTTGACTAGATGGAAGAAGGCGCTTATAGGACGGACAGATCGCCAAACTTCTCCTGTAAGTTTGTTAGCATCCAATTCCATCATTGAGTATACTTCGAAGAACTTGCCTTGTAGCCCGGAACGGCCCAGCGACCCTTTGAAACGAGCTGCTCGGTGCGCTTGTCGATCTCGGGCTGCGCAGCCGCGACCTCGTCCTGCATTGTCCATTAGCATTCGTATCCGTCTCGATTCCCACCACTTTGTACGCACCACAGTCAAATCAGCAAACGGCCTCGCCTCCTCGATGTTCTTCAGCGTCTTCTCCAGATCCGCCAGCTCCTTGTCCACAACCGTCTTTGTTTCCTCAGCGCTCTTAAGAGCCTGTGCCTCAAAGGCCTCAATCGCCTTGACCTGCCTGCCTACATCGTATGTCGCGGGTTTGAACGCATTGAACTGCTTCTCGATGTCGTCGACGATGGCCTGGTTCTTGAGGATGCTGCGGTAGTGCTGGAAGTCGACGGTTTGCGCCTGTTCCGAGAGGACCGTGACTTTGCGGCGCGCGTCGTCGTTGCGCTTCTTGAAGGATTGGAGTGCGGCGGCGGTTTGGCCTTTAAGACCGAGCTGCTGACCAAGCTTGGTCCAGTCGAGCTTGAGGGCGGCGCTGCGCTGTTGGGGGAGCATGGTCAGTCCTTGATCTCAGTGTTGGGGGGTGCCATTGCGGGCGAGCGGAGTGCGCGGGCGCAGCGATTGAGCTCTGCAAAGCTTCTCTGGGTGCTGGGAAAGGGAGGATACGTACTCCGACGGCCATTGTGATGGATGTGATGGGGTTGTGGGGATGAATGCGTGTGGTTGAGTTTCTTCGTCAGTTCGGCAGGAGCACTGCCAAGACCGGAACTTCATTTTGGCCGCCCGAGCTATCCTCGACGCCTTTCGCAGTGAGGGAACACCAGCATGTCAAAACGCCAGGTAGCAAGTTCGTTCGCACAACGTTTGATCCATTGAACCATGCAGCTATCAAGACTTCCTGTCATACACATT
>TARA_R110002003_G_scaffold228_7_pt1 | contig 32187 bp, 36 predicted proteins | sample TARA_R110002003 | Tara Oceans TARA_R110002003 (sample SAMEA4396441) | marine metagenome | biome: Westerlies Biome; feature: [SRF] surface water layer (ENVO:00010504); material: water (ENVO:00002006), including particulate matter (ENVO:01000060) such as... | depth 5 m | reverse complement strand
GAGGAGGGGGAGCGGCCATTCCCATGCGAGGCCGACGATGCCGAGGAGGAGGTTGACGATTTGCAGAACGGGGAAGGGTTTCACTGCGCCGTCGAGGTTTTTGGTGAGAAAGTCCCAGAAGATTTTGGGCCAGAAGAAGGCTTCGAGGGCAGCGGCTATTTGATCTACAAATCCCGCATTAGTACTTTGTTGCTGATTGTATTGTATGGTTGTGGTGGTGGTGGTTGGGTGTGTGACTTACAAGCCGCAGCAGTCAAGACGACGAGGCGCGCCCAGTGGTTCTTGATTAACTTGCCCATACTGAATGGCGATTAAAAGAAAGGATACGAGCAGTAAACCGAGCCCGCGGCGTAGAGAAAGGAAAAAAGAAGAGAAGTGAAAGTGGAAGCAATGCCCTTCGACTACCAGTAGCCTCGACGACGGAAGAGCAATTGAGTGCTGGTGGACAGGGCAGCGGGGTTTTGTTATAGATAGCCGCTTGGGATGACGGGCGGTTCGAGCGTCGAGAGCGAAAGCGGTAAAGACGCTGCAGTGGAACCCAGGACTAGCTGTTCAGGCACAGAAATGGTCGCGCAAGGAGATGGTGGGCTGAGGCGTAGGCGAGTCTCAGGCGTGTTAGGTGTTCAGGCAGATTTCTGCTGTGCTTGCGGGCTGCCGGTGCGCTTCGATACAGAAGGTGTGTCAAGCCCTTTTGCAGGACAGCGGGAGGTGCCCGCAATTGTACAGACAGTTTATGCGACGGGGTGCGTGCGCTGCTCGACTGGGGTGAGTGTGCTGGGGCTTGTGTAGCCGCTGGAGCCACTGTAGAGCACATAGAGCACGCGGGCGATGATTGGGTGGAGCTGCGGCCTGATGCATGCGCTGTGGGAGATGGCTGGCCGAGATGCAGCCAGCACCCAAAATCCCGGATAGCGCCGTGGCGGAAAGGACCTATTGGAGAGAGTGGTGGGTGACTTGGCCATGATTTGGGTCGCGTACAAAATAGACTGTCTTGAATAAGGCAGCCTCACGTGGAGATGGAGAGAGAAGGATGCGGATGGTAAGGCTTGGGCAATATCGCATGCCGCTCCATCATCCATATCACATTGATGGCGCTGAGTAGTCTGTCTTGGACATTTGGAGGAGCAACCACCGCGGAAAACTACAGTAGCTATTGACGGTCGCAACTCGCCAGAATTGAGACCTCCATTGCTGAGCCCTGTGTGCCATCAATTGGAGCAGCCTCGCCGTACCGTGCTCGATCTTGATCGGATCTCCAGAACGAATCACTCGGACTCGAAAGATCCCTTGATCGTCATGGAGCCGCCCTCGCCGCAGCCTCACGGATGCCTCAGTCCCGGTTTCCCCTCCATGCCTCAGGATGTCCCGCTTTGTCACCACTGCAGCGAAGATCATGGCAACGGGGTCCTGGCATCTCAGGCGTGCGCATCAAACAACATCATACGACAAAGTTTCCCTCAGATGGATTTCATGCCGTCATGGTGAACATTCTGGCGCCCTTGTCAGCATGGCCGCCGTTGCGACAAACATCATCGTACGATACTCGTTCAGTATCAGTTCGGCGGGAGTGACAAGCTTTATGCAAGCCCAGCGTCGGAGGTTTAGGACAATGTGAACAAGGCGTCTGGAGGGGATATGCCGTTTGCCTCAGCCAGTGTGTGACCTTGCTGCGAATGACCGCTGAAAACAATGGCCTGACATTGTTTTCCGATGCATGAGACGAGGCTTCTGATGTGAGGGTCAATCGGAGTATCCCAATCGGGAAGTCTACGATGCTCACGACTGTCTCCAATCGGCCATCCCTCCAACCTTGAGTCTGGACTCGACCATCACTCAGCAAGCGGAGTCTTATCACAGTCCAAGAAGTCCACTGCTCGGCTTCGTGAATCTCTGCAGATGGCGTGCGCAATCACAGCCCTAAGGCAAGGCTAACGGTGCTCAACTGTGATAACCTCCGTCCACGAGGTCGGCTGTCCGCCATGTTGCCCTCGACCAGCACCTGTGGAGGGAAGGCTACCCAAAATAGCGCACGGATCTTGTACACCTGCAGCGAGCACAGCGCAGCACATGGCTCGGCCGTTGTGGGGGTTCCTGAGCGCTTCGCGGCCCGCTGAGATTGGCTGGCGGGATGCCGCCTAGCCCGCTGGGCGTCATTTGTGCTGCCAACCACAACGCCGAGTGGCTTCAAGAGAATCGAAATCAGAGCTCGTCTACACGCCTCGGCGCCTCGAATCAATGGCCATGACAGCGTCGTGCGAGACTTGTTCTCCGTCCTGCGAGTCTTCTTTGCAGTGCTTCTGCGCAAGGGGCGATAGTTTAGGCAGGAGCCGATCCGTTTCTCTGCATCACCCCAACCCTCTCCTTCAGCACTGCTGATCGCGCCATAAACTTTTGCCCGTCACCTCGATACCGAAGCAAGAAGCGACTTACATCGTCGAAATCTCTCGCTGTGCGTATTCGCTTGCGTCGACGCCGCGAACTCGAACGTGCATCGTCTCACGACCTCCCGTCGTATCAGAATCTACCCCATCAGGAACTTCCTTGTTATTCTCTACCCCTCGAACCTCAGGAAGTCGAATCATCCACCAAACAGCGCTGCAACGGCTCAGGCAGACCTGTCAACATCTTGCAGCCTTTTAATCGCAGTCTGACGATCCAGACAAAGTGCGACTTGCAATTGTCCAGCGCGCAAAAGACCCACTGAACCGCGACGTAGAGATTCCTTTAAAGACGTTCAACTCCTGGCTCGCTACGCCGCACGCTTGCGCATTGCTCCAGGGTCAATTGCCTACATTGAGGCTCCGCACACAAGACCTACGCTACTAGGAAAACATGGTTCGTGCCTAATGCTTCAGGTTTGAGACGCTCTTCATACACTTGGCGCGCAACGCATAGGCCAAACCCCTCCACCGCCCTCGCCATCTCAACGACGCTCCTCAGGCTTCAAGAGGTTTGGCGCCGCATAGTTCCTGCCTGCAACTTTCCTCTATCTGGATTCTACGAACTGTCATCCGTCTTATTCAAGCAAATATACAGCAAATTACCGGGGCACCGGTTTGAGCCACGCCCGTTCGGAACAGAGCGTCTTGGTTTCAGCACAGCGAGCCGCCGCACCCATCATCGCACGGCTCTTTCGAGATCCACCTGATCTGCGCCTGCAGTCCCGGGTACGTCCACGCCTCGGACTTCTAATACCCTGGGTGCCCTTCAAGTCTTGGGCCGTCCTCCACCTCCGCTCTCTCCCTCGGTGCATCACTCCGCCCGTTTTTGGACGCCAACATTCTTTTCCTACCTTCGTATCTGGCTGGCCGGGTCGAACTTCGACTGGATACCCTCTCCCGGGTTGAGGTTCGCTGTATACATATATACTTTAATTCTTGTCCTAATTACCGTTGAACGGACGACTTTCGGTGGATCTGCTTGACGCTTATATCTGGGACTAAAGAGGAGGATACAGGACCGCATTCTTCATCAAGATGGCAGCAAATAACCGTGCCATGGTGGCCCGCTTCTTCACACCGCGGAAATTGATATTCCATTTCTTCTTCTGGGGCTTTCACTGGGCATTATTCGCCATAGGATGGTAAGACTGGCCCTACGTCGTGCCAAGTCTCAAGGCTAACGTCCATCAGGTGGAAACAGGCAGGAGATATTCGTCTTGCACCGCTCAATGGCCTTCAATATTCCGTGTGGATATCTCGTGGCGCTGGTCTGGTCTTGTCCGTCGACACCATGGTCATCCTCTTCCCCATGTGCCGAAACATACTCCGATGGTTACGGCCGAAAGCACGCTGGATGCCGCTCGATGAATCACAATGGTTCCACCGACAAGTCGCATACGCAATGCTCTTTTTCACCATTCTCCACACCGGCGCTCATTACGTCAAGTAAGTGCATCGTCTGGTATCACTGAGCCATACTAACATCTACAGCTTCTTCAATGTTGAACGTGTTCAAGTACGACCACAAATTGCTCTTCAGATTCATTACACGGAAGCTGGCGGTATCACTGGACACATCATGTTGCTTTGCATGTTGCTCATGTATACAACTGCCCACCACCGCATTCGACAGCAGTCATTCGAAACGTTCTGGTACACACATCATCTCTTCATTCCATTCCTGCTCGGCATGTACACACACGCAACCAGCTGTTTCGTTCGTGATACCGCTCCAGCATGGTCTCCGTTCGACAAGAAGAACTTTTGGACTCACTGCATTGGCTACGAAGGCTGGCGATGGGAGCTTGTCGGCGGCGGTCTTTACCTATGCGATCGCCTGTACCGCGAGATTCGCAGCAGACGTGAGACTAAGATCGTTAAGGTTGTCCGCCATCCATACGGTAACCCACCCGCGCAGTCTGGGTTGTTCAGAGCTAATTCAGAGTAGATGCTGTGGAAATCCAGTTCACCAAACCTAGCATGAAATACAAGCCAGGACAATGGCTCTTCCTCAACTGCCCAGAAGTGAGCTACCATCAGTGGCATCCATTTACCATCACATCATGCCCACACGACCCATACGTGTCCGTCCACGTCCGCCAGGTCGGTGACTTTACCCGCGCGCTTGCCGATGCCCTTGGCGCCGGCCAGTCGCAATCAAAACTCTACGACGAACTCGACCCAATGGGCATGTACGAGATCGCGCTACAGCACGGACAAACCATGCCCAGCCTCAAGATCGACGGACCCTACGGAGCCCCCGCAGAAGACGTCTTCGAAAACGAAGTCGCCGTCCTCATCGGCACAGGCATTGGCGTCACACCCTGGGCCTCGATTCTCAAATCCATCTACCACCTTCGTCTCAGCCCCAACCCGCCCAAGCGCCTCCGCCGCGTCGAATTCATCTGGGTCTGCAAAGACACGTCGTCGTTCGAATGGTTCCAAACGCTCCTCTCCTCCCTCGAAGCCCAATCCCTCGGCGGCTCCGACGGCGACCAATTCCTGCGCATCCACACATACCTGACGCAGAAAATGGACGTCAACACGGCGCAAAACATTGTCCTGAATTCCGTCGGCACGGACAAGGATCCCCTCACCGAACTCAAGAGCAGAACCAACTTTGGCCGCCCGGACTTCCAGCGCTTGCTGTGCGGTATGCGCGATGGCATTCTGGATCGCACGTACATGAACGGGCTGGAGAGTACTTTGAGGACAGAGGTTGGCGTGTACTTTTGCGGCCCGAATGTTGCGGCCAGGGATATTAAGAAGGCGTGTAAGATGGCGACGTGTCAGGAGGTCAACTTCAAGTTCTGGAAGGAGCATTTCTAGACGCAAAGTCATGGCAAGGTAGTGGTGAATGGAGGCAGGATAGGCTCATGGCAGTGATCTAGATGTACGTTTATGGATGTATCATGGTCGGGTTTCTACAACGCCCCAGCCCAAGAGGCGAGTCAATAGGAGCAGTGCATCGAAATCGTTCGAGGATATGTCTTTGTGTGCGTGTGTGTGTGTGTTTTCTTTTGGATCTTTTCGTTGGTCTGGCATGCATGTCTCATGATCCGAGTATCCACATAGTAACGCAAATCATTTCCAACCTCAAAGACTCAGTCTCTTCATCTACCTCCAACGTCCATACATGCTTCCTGCGTCAACTGCCACCCAAACAGACCTGTTCCGGAGAATTCCATCCTTCCTACGCATGACTTCACTGACACCCGCTGAGTGCCGTGTCCGGGACGACATGCCACAGAGCCTGAGCCCGTGTCCTTCACACACATACAAGACTCCAGTTCTCGGCTTCGGCCTGTTCCGAATTGACCGGACATGGACGTACGTCGAGCCTGTTCAGCTCAGGCAGACTTTGAAACGCGAGCCCCAGGCGTATCGATTGGTGGAGTGAGCCACAGCGCTGTTATGGCGCGTGACAGGCCCACCCAGAAAAAAGTAAAAGCACTAAACAGATTGACGTGGTTAGAGAAATGGACAATGGTAGTAATATGTCAATATAGCGCACGCCCTCGTCGATTTTCTCCCCCATCGTATCGCGGCGAGATCACGTTCGGCAGTGCTGGAATCACGTTGAAGGACGGTCAGAATGCTGTGTAGCTGCGTTTCGATATGATGCGTAGAGTGATAAAGGTATGTGTATGAGCGGTGAGGTGAAGTGAGGAACGGCTCGTCTGATGTACATGCGGCGCAGCTCTAAGGACAGGCTGATAGGCGTTGGTGTGGGGAACGCAGGTGTGCGGCGCGGAAACATGGGGCGAAAGTTGTGGACCTGGCGCTTGGGACTGTGGCGTCAGCTCGAGGCGGTGGAGTGGTGAGCCTGCGAGCTTTGAGGGAGGGAACGGGACGGCTTGTAACCTGGGATAGAGCGACGACATTCACACAAGTGGCATGCCCTCATTACTGGCAAAACGTCACACATTGCAAACACGACATTTGAACGTTTGAATATTCCAGGGACTTCATCTAGACGCCATATCCAATCCGATACACCTCCAATGTGTTCCCTAATAGCACCCTCGAAGACATCGACTAAAGTATTCGTTGTCGTAATATCATGAACTCATATCCAACGTAACAACGCTCAAGAAGATCAACGCCGTGCAATGCTTCCGAGACGCCTCGCTGAATGAAAGTCCATGGGACCTAAGCCGAGATTGACAGGTTTCCGAGGGTAGATGTGGAGGTCCTAAGCGGGATAGGATCGCGTCACATACCCAAACGAGATGTGATACTTACCAACTTACCGTTGCGCGTAGAGCTGGATGATGACGGCTCCGTTGCGCAAGCCGGCATGTTGTGTGATTGATAACGACAGTCATCTACTGTGCGTGTAATTGCTGCTCCCTCTCCTTGCGCCCTCGTGCGCATTGCCCTCCATCCTTAGTGATGGTAGACTTAGCGGATCGTCATCTGCTTGACGACGCTGGGCTTCATGGAAGCAGAACCGGCAGCAGCAACGGAAGGCTGGCCTGGTTTCTTTTCGAAGATCTTCCAGAACTTGAGCGACTCGTCGGCAGCGGCGGTGGCGAGCATCTGGCCATCAGGGCTAAGGCAGCTGTGCAGAACGCGGGACTCGTGCGCGGGAACCTCCATGTTCTTGACACCAGATGGGTAGCTCCAGATGCTGAGGCTGTTGTCGGGGAAGCCACCGCTGCTGACGATCTCCTTGTAGTGAGTGCTCCATCGGAGGCTGGTGACCTGGGAGTCGGTGGGGATGTGGTTGATGCGAGCACCAGTGGTGGTGTTCCAGAAGTAGATTTGACGATCGTTGGATCCACCGCCAGTGGCGAGGAGATTGGACTGCCATGGGCACCATGCAAGAGCCTTGACGGCAGCGCGGTGGTTGGTCTTGGTGAACTTGGGCGCAGCAAGGGCACGGGCGTCCCAGATGTTGACCATGTTGTCGTTGCCACCAGTCGCGAGCTGAGCACCATCGGCGCGCCACTCAAGACCGCAAACCTCACCAGTGTGGGAGACGAGCTCAGCAATCTTGTGCTGAGCGACGCGGACGTCGTGGTTGTAGACAAGACCGGAACGAGCGCCGGTGGAGAGGATGTGCTTGTTCCAGCCCATGACACCCACACGAGTCTCGTGGCCGAACATGCTTCGGAGCTTGGTCTGCTCCTCTACATCCCAGATCTGAACCTCACCCGTGCCGAGGCCAACACCAACGTAGGCACCGTCACCAGACCACTTTACGGACGAGATGTAGGTGTCGGCAGGGCACTCGAGGAGCGAGGCAACTGAGCCAGTGTCGGCGGACCAGACATAGACTGAGCGCTCGAGGCCAATGGCGACCTGGTTGCCAGACGACCAGTCGAGGAGGTTCAGGTAGTAATCATCGACGAGGCCAGGAGCATCAAGAACGCGCTCGGGCGCAGACGGGATGCGGCGGCGGCTCTGTGCGTTGACGCCAGCGGTAGGCTTGAGCGGGCGGTTGTACTGCGAGCGAAGGTCGATGGGCTTCGAGGACTCAGGCGGCGCAGGCTTGAAGGCCAAGATGCGGGTGTTTGTGCTGATGCCACAAGCTGACGCGAGTGTAGACTGGTATGCCGCGGCGCCTGGAGCAGGCTTTGACCGTGAGCGACCTTCCTCCTCTTCATCTTCTAGACTGAGGCCCTCCAGTGAGAGTGTGACATCTTCCTCTGATCCACGACCACCGAGATCGAAGGCACTTGCGGCGCTGGCAAGGACTGTCGAGCCCTCACCAGTTGAACTGGACTTTGGTCGCTGGTCCAAGTCGAGCTTGCCAGTGCCGACGTTGCAAATAGCCTCACTTGCTGTCCGGTTGGGAATGAAGCGGTCGGCGGCGTTGTATGCGATGCGAGTCTTGGTCGGCCGTGATCGGATGGTGCCATCCTTCTTTGACTTGGCAGGTGTCTTTGTTGTCGAAGTAGTTCCAGTTCCTGTGAGCGACCATTCCGACACGCCAAGCTCTAACCGGCGCGGCGAGTTCTGGTGGCCAGCGCGGGCAATGTTCGACTTGGGCGAGTCACGGGTGGGCTTGGTCTTGGAGATGGAACGCTGGAAGCGGGACATGAGGTTGCCGCCATGAATCGACTCGTGTGCCTGCACATCGGGAGTCTGTGTTCGTGGGGTGCGGGGAGAGGGCGTCAATGGCATCCGACCGCCAGCGGTGCGGGTGGAGAAGACTGATGAGCGGCTCTTGACCGGAGTCAAGACTGCTGTGCTTGCCATGGCTGCTGGCTCTCAACTGTACTTGATTAGCTAATGTCAAGTGCACATGGTGGAGTGGTCCCACAGTATGGTTTTCTGCTTGTGCTGCTTGATGGTAAAGATTAGTATTATACAATGCTGTAATCGATGCTCTGAAGTATTGATTCGAAAGTAATTGTTTGCTTGCGCGGAAGTGGAGATGCAGAGGGATTGCGGATAGTAGAGGCAAAGGTGTGGTAGTGAGTATGCAGAATGGCAGGTGTGAGGAGGCTTAAGTATCGTTTGTTTACGCTTGGGTTGGCGCAGCAACGGCCGGACCCTTACGCGAGGCTGTCCAGAACATCGTGCACGATGACATCAGGCGAGTGTGGCCGTGCGGCAGCGGAAATGAACACCAAATGCAGCCATGAGCGACAAAATCCAATTCACAATTGGTGCATAAAGAGTGTCGTGGTCGCATGCCGGCGGCGCATCCTCAGGTGGGGCGTGGAGAGCTCCGCACTGCACATCGAGATACAAATTGGCACCACGCCGCAACCACTTGGTCAGCCATTCTTTAATGACAGACTATGAGGATCTATCCGATTTCTTCTTCCTGCCACAGTCAAACTTTGAAAAGCGAATAGGCTCTTTCTTCACGCTCTCCATCCATCCAGTTCCCTCAGCTCAGTAGCACCGACTTCTCTCATGAAGCGGTCCCCGAATACAACCTGCACACGATCTCGACATTCAGAGTACGAAAAGCAGAGCGTTTCAGATCCGAAGCATTCTGTGCCTCCAGTCCGCCTAGGGCATTCGCTGAATCTCTGTTGACGATGTCGTTGCGCTGCTCTTGCATTAGTAGAATCGAAGCAACAAGGGAAGCAACCACAGACAAACTTCCGATGCCCCGCTAAGGTCCTGCTGTATGGCGGCACTTCGCCACACAACTGCATCTCCTGGCCTACAGTAGAGCATATTCGTTTTAATTCTTGCTGAGTATACTGCAGCGGACAAAGGAGTTTGTCCGCTGCCGAATCCGACCACAAGCTACATTGCTGCAATCACGCCACCCTATCTTGGTACGATCCATGTTCAGATAACCAACGACCCGCTCAAGCTTACTATGCCAAATCTAATGTATTTGCAGCAAGCGGAGATGGTCGCCTTTATCGTCAGACCTAGCAACTATACTTGAGGTGATAGGACAACAACATGCGAATGAACTCTCATGAATAGCTCCCTAGAACCGCAGAGTAGAGAACAGTTTGGCGATGACTGAAGACGACATTTAGTACATCTAGGTTGAGTCTCCCTAGGTGCACTTGTGAATGAAGACCGCATTGGGAAGATGCACTTGAAGTAATGCAGATACCCGGCAGGCCTCGGAGATGCTGCAGGGGTGTCGTCATGCCAAGAGCTTCACCGCCTGATGTTTTCTGCCGCTAACGGAACAAGTGTCAGCCCTGGAATCCTCAGGCATTATCACATCTTTGGTGAGCTCTGCTTATACAGTATTTTTCCTGCCAGCCGCCTTTCCTGTTTGCCCATAATAGACTCGAGAAAGCGGGAAGCTGCGTTTGGCCTGTGTGGCTGGGTCGGCGCTTCCGAATGCAGCCTCGCCGACTGATTTTCTGCCACCGCCCGTCACTTCCGCTGGGCTGGCAGCTTGAACTTCAAACATTCGCACGCTCTGGGACAAAGGCGCACCCTGCCCGCTTGGGGCTTTGATGATAACCCATTTGCTGCTCACAAAACACCACCACGCCAATGGCGCATTCGATCGCTCCCTCCATGCTGCTCTCCCCGAACCACTCCAACCCCACCGTCACCTCAACCCCCTCGCCGGCCCTCACCCACACGCCAGCCTCTGACCGCTCGAGTAACAACACCTTCCTCATGTCCGCGAGTCCGGTGCGCAGTCGCAGATCCGCCGTCGAGGGCTACAAGCCGAAGATGATATCCACCATCGGCGCCAAGCCCGCCTGCCTTGTTAATGCGTCTGTCACGTACGTCGGCGATGACCAGATATACGCCTTTGGAGGCTTCGACCAGTACACCGACGAAGTGTATAACCATGTGCTCCGACTGAACCTCACAACCCGGCAATGGAACCTGGTGGACAATTATGGCGATATACCGGGCGTACGAATGGGTATGTTCGCTCGTTGCGTGAGCGCATGATCCGCACTGACGCCCTCTAGGCCATACGGCATGTCTTTGGCAGGGTACTAAGCTCCTGGTCTTTGGTGGAGAGAACGAACACCGACAACACCTCGCCGACGTCATCGTGTTCGACCTCAAGACGGCACACTGGACACAACCAGAGTTGCATGGGCCCATACCGCGTGGTCGAGCCCGCCACTCAGCAGTGATTCACGACGATAAGCTGTACATCAGTGGAGGACAGACGGGCCACGATAGTGTGTTAGACGACATTTGTTACCTTGACCTAAAGACCTGGACGTGGTCCCGCACATGGAGGTTCGTACCACGGTACGACCATGCCAGCTGGATCTGGAATGGCCGCATCTGGATCTTCGGTGGAATCAACGACGAGATGGAGAAGAACAATGAGATTTGGTGGCTCGACCTCCGTGGCAGCCCGGAGTTTGAGCATGCCATGAAGTTTGGGACTGGTGATCGACAACTACTCTCATCAAGACACCGCTTCCAGGTTCCAGCCTCTGGTCAAATTGCGACCGGAAGCACAGGCTACACTGCCAACTCAAGCGTGCAGTCCTACCATGGCATGACATCCAGCCGATCTCCATACGTTGCACCTGGGTCTATATCATCACTAAAGTTTCATTCGAGTCCGAACCTACCATCGCAGGCCGCGGGAACCCACTTTCACATTTTCTCTTCTGGATGCATGCTGGACTTCGTCACGCCCGCAGAGATGAGCTCCGAGACTAGCTTGTCCAGTCTGGAGCTTGACACTCTGCGATGGCAGAAGCTGGCGGATGGCAAAGACTTGTACAGCCCGAACTACCGATGGCATTATTGCACGACGAATCCCGAAGGAACGCATGCGTGGTTACTCGGCAGCCCAATCGAGACGGCAGCGGATGCAAATCACAACGGCGAATACCTTAGCGATGTACTCGCCATTGACTTGCGTAAATATGGCATTCTGGGTAATGAGCTCGCCTCGGATTCACGGTCAAAGATGATGCCATCGTCCGACGCAAACGTCTCTTCCCATCTCACCGGCATTGGCGCGGACCTTTCCTTGACCTTTGATCAACCTCCTGAGAGCGGGAGCGGAGCCGATTTTATCATCACTGCCGATCCAGACGAGGACGACTATGTTGATGTTTCTTCGTCAGTAGATCCTGGACCTTCGTCGGCATCAACCGCCGTTGGCTCTGTCTCCCGTCCCATCCACGTTCACAAGCTCATCTTGCACGCTCGATGGCCACACTTCGCCCGCCTATGGAGCGCACAAATGTCCGAGTTCCACTCCAAGAAGATGCACATTCCTGAACCATACTCTGCAGTTCGCGCTTTCCTCTTCTATCTCTACACAGACAGTATTGCTCCCAATCCACAGAACGGTCCTAGTCTAGGCGATGTGGCGGGCATGCTGGTCATGTCCAACATCTACGACATGCCACGTCTTCGTCTCCTCTGCGTCAACCGCCTGGGCCGCGAGCTGGACATTGAACACGCCGCAATCATCTGGGAGCGTGCTGCCACAGCGAACGAAGACTGGCTCAAGCACCGGGCCGCTGCATTCTGCCTGCAGAACTGGGGTCGGCTTGTCCGCACAACTGGCTTCCGCAATCTCAACCCCGTAGCCATGATCGACCTTTGCGGCGAAGCTACTCTCGACTCCCGCGTCATTGGCGGCGACGATCTCGAACTGCTAGGACAAATCTCAGCCCGTCCCTTTGGCGCTGGAAGCAACCGCAAGCGTAGTCTAGGCAGTGCCGGTGTGCTCACGGCTGGGGAAGAAGAGGGCGATGAGGAGGTCGAAGATGACGGTATGGATGTGAATTAAACGGCTCTTTTCTTACCTGTGATTTCAAATGGCATAGCGAAACGGGGTCTGGGATGGGGCATTGCGCGGGCGTCTGGGATGGAAGGGTCTCGATATTTTCTTATTACTTGCTGTGAGCCGTAATGACATGATAGCATGATACCGATAGATCAATGAATACTCTGTTATGCGATAGTGGTGGCATGTGCACGACGTGAGTAACTTAGTACACATGTTGGTTCATGAAGTGAAGTGAGGGGGCATTTCATTCGCTGAATACGATGAAGCTACAGCTGCGACGAAGCTAAAACGGGGCGAACCCTCTCGCTGTGCAGGATATCAAATCTATCTATCACATGTGTCTCTCACGACTTGCTCCAGCCATCGTTCGTGTCCTCTTCGTCGGAGAAGAACCAGTCGCTGTCGCTGCCACACAAGTTCGCACACTCCTCAAGATCGGCATCGCAGTCATCGTCATCATCCTGGAAAAGATTATTAGAGGTATAACTGGTCGATGCCGTGTCTGTCTCCGGGGCATCAATCATGACAATGTCCAGTTTGTGGATATTGTTGGGCGAGTGCTCGCGAGTATAGTCGCACTACGCTCCGCCGTTGAGCAGGTACTCGATTGCCCCTTGGACATTACCGCCACTTCTCCGCAACGCCGCGACATTCCTCTCGAATTCGTAGAAGCCCATTTCGTTCAGTTGCGCGAGTTGGGACTGGTAAACTTCTTCTGGTGGTCGGTTGTCTGCTGGCGGTGGGGTGCCGAAACCGCCAAAGCCACCTTGCCCAAGAAGCGCAGCAAAAGGGTTTGGTGGAGGAGAACCCGTTCCTGCAGTCTCGCCTCTATTGCCTGCGGTGGGTGCCTGACCGAAGCCACCGAATGGATTTGCGCCAGCGTTCCCACCCATCATCTGCATCATTTGCTGCATCGCCTCTGGGTTTTGCATCATGTTGCGGGCTGCCTCGGCAATAGGGTTTGCTTGCTGACCTTGTCCGCCAAAGAGGTTGCCAAAAGGATTCGCCGCATTCGCTCCGCCGTCTTGTTGTCCCTGTGCTACACCTGTGCCGGTGTTGGCGTTTTGAGCCGGGAACGGGTTCGCACCTGGCGCGAAAATGCTAGCGAAAGGGTTGGGTTGTGCGCCAACAGCGGCACCTCCGCCGAATGCTGCGAAAGGATTGGCCGCGCCTGTGGTATCGGGCTGATTTGGTGTTGCAGTCGTACCTCCACCTGTCGCTGTCGCTGTCGCGCTGGGCTGGGGTGTGTTGTCCGTGGCACCGGGTGCCGGGAAGCTTGAACCACCGCCACCGCCACCACCATTCCTGTTCATGGCTCGCTGCATCTGTAATTGCATGCGCATCATCTCAGGACTGAACATCATGCGGCGTGTCTCGGGGTTCCGGAGCATCTCTTGCAGCATTGGGTTGTCTCGGATCTGTCACATGTTAGAAGAGCTCACTTCACGATAGTGACAACATACCATGGGGTTCTGCATCATCATGTCGACTACCGCCGGGTTGTTCATGGCCTCATTCATTTGCGACAGGAACATGGGATTGTCCATCATCTCAAGCATAGACTCTTGTGATGGCGGGGGCCCCATCTACAACTGTTAGCATGGCGCTACGTGACTATGCCTCGATAGACTCACTCCTCCGTCTGGTCCAAACATGTCCATACCAGGTAGGCCATGGAAGCCAGCATACCGCGCGCCAGTCAGTCCCGCGAGAGGATTATTCCCTGTTCCTGCGGCGATGTTGGTCGGTACTTGCGGGGCCGGCGTGCCACTGCCACTGGCTGTACTCGACGAGCCTTGGTTTGCGGGGTTCTGCTTCGCGTTGCTTGCTGCGCTCTTGACCAGATGTATTGTGTGTCCGTCTTTGATCTTGACTCCGCCAAGAGTGTCGTGGTCCTTCAACACGCGGCCCGAGTATATCAGGCGCTGCCGCTCTGCCGGCACGTCTGCGTATTCTGATGCCGATAGCTTCGTCTTGAGATCGGCTACTGTGGTGGTGGTGGGAAGCGTGATGACGTGCTTGTTGTCGTTGCCGACCTTGACGTTGATGGTGACCTGGGAGTCGTCGGCGGACGTGGCGGTGTCGTCGGCCATGGTGTGAAGGTACGATGCGCGGTGTATTTGCAGCGATCGTGTGGTTGAGAGCTCTTTGGTGGGGTCGAGCAAGTTGAGGTTAGTGCTGTATGTTAGTAGAGAAATAATACGGTGAGTTGGTGAGAGTATTTGTCGTGCAGGCGTGGACTCGAAGTGAGGCAGACTAGATTTGGACGCCGTTGGAAGGCGCCAGAAGCGCGGGCCCTTCGTCACTTCCCTGTCCGATGTCCTGCGTCATTAGCGCGTGGCCGTCGGAGCCGCTGACTAACCTTTCCGTGCCAAGCGCTGAGTGGGGAAAGAAGCATGGGAGCGGGTGCGGAGGCCGGGGAGCGTTGCTGAGGGCCGAGGCAACTTCTGGGCGGAGAGTCAGTGAGCTCAACCTTCGCCGACGCGCTCTCATGGCCCGCCAGGTCTCTTACAAACTTCATCCCGTATACTGTCATATTGACTCAGGGTGAAAGAACTCGTCGCAACTCAATTACTTTCCATCACGCTGGACTTTGGCCTATCCTTACTGTACAACCACAAGATGAAGGGCATCGAGATCAAGGAATATGTCAAGGTATATTTAGGACCGTTCAGATGCACAAACAATTGGACTGACGTCCCTAGGGCCCCGAAGACCTCAAAGTCCTCGACCTCCCCACCCCCACCCCAAAACCGAACGAATACCTCATTGCCATCCACGCATCGGCAACCAACTTCTTCGACCTGCTCCAGATCCGTGGCAAATACCAACACCAGCCCGCCTTTCCCTGGATCGCCGGGTCCGAGTTCTCCGGTGTCGTCCTAAAAGCTCCGAGTTCGCTTCCTGGCGGCAAAACCCCAAAGTACAAAGAAGGCGATAAAGTGTTTGGTGCCAGCCAAGGTGGTTATGCGACGCATATTGTGTGCACCGAGGAGAGGCTGAAGGGTGTACCGGAGGGCTGGAGCTTTATTGATGCAGCGGGTGTATTTGTTACAGCGCCGACGAGCTATGCGGGTTTGGTCGTTAGGGCTGGTATCAAGAAGGGTATGTCTTTGTCCTGATATGGCCTGACACTTTCACGCTGACTTGTCCACACAGGCGACTGGGTCCTCGTCCACGCTGCAGCCGGCGGTGTCGGTCTCGCCGCTGTACAAATTGCAAAAGCCTTTGGCGCGACAGTCATTGCGACCGCAGGAACTCAGCACAAGCAGGATGTCGCTCGCGCGTTCGGCGCCGATTACGCCATCGACTACCGCCAGTCCGACTGGCCCGAACAAGTCAAGAAGCTTACACCAAAGGGCCGTGGTGTAGACATTGTTTACGATCCTGTCGGTCTCATTGCCCAATCCATGAAGTGCACTGCTTGGAACGGCCGACTCCTTGTGATTGGCTTCGCCGCGGGAGACATTGAGAAGATGGCAACGAACCGCATTTTGCTGAAGAACGTGTCCGTTGTTGGCCTACATTGGGGCGCGTACGCAATTAACGAGCCCGAGATGCAAGACAAGGTTTGGGATGGCATCTTCGACCTGGTGAAGCAGGGCAAGTACCGGGGTACTGCTTTCACCGACAAGGAGTTTGTGGGTCTGGATAGTGTACCTGCTGCGCTGAAGGCGCTGGGCGGGAGAGATAGTTGGGGCAAGGTAGTGGTCAAGGTACCACAAGAAGGAAGTAGTAAGATCTAGGTTAAGAAGCGCGGCAAATGAACGTACTCGCGATGGTGTACACAGTCTGCGGCGAATTTGCAAAGACAGTGTTGTAGCAATAACCCTAGCGTGTATGCTCATAATCTTATGGTCCAGTGTGCGACCAGGATCGATCAAATCCTGCGTACTGCAGCATTTCGTCACGATTACGGACGTACGTCGGGCATCGCTTTGGCTGTGCCCATGGGTCACTCGCATTCCTAATCTTTCAATCCTTGGCCCGCCGAACTTAGGCCGCCTTTGCTGTATCCTTTTCCGAATCGCATCAGTCAAGGATGGCAGTATGAAATGAATCAATACTAACCATGATCGGAAGCCGGTGTCTATTCAGTACTTGCGCGGCACTAGTGGGTAGTGGTATTTGCAGCAAATCGAGCGAAGCACCATACCCAATTAGGCATTTTCAATTCAAGCATTGCGTGATCTTGTTGTACCATTGGGATAACGAGGCAATCATCCATACCGCACTTTCCTGCTCCCCTTTCCCTCGTCCATGCTGCAGCTCACCGAGATGCCTTTCCGTCTTGCATACTCAATCGCATCGCGCCCACTAATCCTTGGGCAATTTTCCGCCCGTATACTCTTCAGCGATGGAAGGCTGTCTGCAAGCATCTTGATGGACGCACCCGTGATCTGCGTGGAAGACAGGTTTATTGAAGCCAGACCCGTCTTATGTGAAAGCAGATGCTCGATCTCGTCGTCATTGCATGGCAAGGTAGCTATATCGAGGGTGTGCAGTGATGGTGTAAGGATCCGCGGGGAGACGGTAAATAAGCTCCTCGTGTTTGGATTGAAGAGTCCAGGCACTTGGTTATCAAGCAATCCACGAATCGATACGCTTTGTAGTGGTGTGGCATCTAGGACCTTCTGTTGACCTTGATCATCTCCATCGATAAATTGGTCCAATAACATTCCCAAAAGTCTCGGCGACAGATCGTTGATGTCTGTAAAGGCGAGATGTGTCAGTGCAGGCAACTTTGACTGCAATAACATTGCACCAGGCTCGTACAGTCTAAACGGTCCATAATACTCAATAACCAATCGTTGCAGGGTTGGGGGCAGAACCGGAAAGCGGTCGAATTGGACCTTCCTCAAAACCAGAGTCGTCAAAGGAATGGTTGTGAGAACGGAGAGAGTGCCAGCAGGGTCATGTATGTGTAGGTTGGTAAATTTGAGCGTCTTGAGGTCCGATGTATTGTTCAAGAGATTTGCAAGCGACACGCCTGTCGTCAACGTCATTTCAGTATGATGCATGGTAAAGGTTTCAAGCTTAGGAAATGGCCCGATCCAGTCGGCGACATGACGTGAACGTCTGACACTGTTGAAGCTAACATGCTTTAGTGTTGGCCTCGAACTAAGCATCTGTGTCGCGGCGTCGACCGTAATTTCGGGATGGATGATGAGCTTCGAGAGACTGGGAGCGTGTTGTACGATTTCTGTCAGGGTGGACGATATAGCATGCGGGAGACTGACAAACTCCACCTCTGCTAGACTCTTACAGGATTTCGCAATATTTTTGAGGACATCAACGTGCTCAAAGCGGTGGATGGTGGCTCGTGTGAGGCGGTTTTCGGAGCGGCGGACGGCCTTGTCTACAAATGAGCGTGGAACAGCTTTCCGCGCACCAGATAGGTCGAGGTGCATCCATAGTCTAGGAAGTTTCGAAAGGTAGTCCCTCCAACCTTTGCTGACGCGCATATTGTTGACGGTATGCCTAAAGCAGAGGTACTCCAGGACCATTTCTACGAGCTCGACAGGCAGGACAGTGAGTGGGTCAACGGACTTCGCGGGGGAGAGTTTGCGAGTAGTCTTGTCGTGTAGCTGTTGGAGGACCTAGAATTATTTAGAACTACACTCACTGTGGTTAGGAGAGTGCATACCTTGAAGTTATTGTCTCCCACTGGCACGTTCTTCATGCCGTACTTGTAGATACTAAGGGCAGTGTCCAGCTTCTCCATCTTCTCTAACACGCTCGCAGTACGCAGATATCCCTTGACATCCCGCTTATCCAGCTTGATCATCTCTCGGCCATCCTTCACGGCAGCATTGTAGTTCTTCAATCTGTCATAGGCGGCCGCGCGATAGTCGTACAGGCTGAGGCTGGGTGTGATGTCGATTCCCTGCGAAAAGGCTTCCACCGCTTGTTCATACTGCTTGAGCTTATAGTATCTGCGGCCGAGTTCCTGGAACTCGTCGGGTGACATGTTGCGGGCCATAGCGCATGCGGTACTGTGAGAATTCGGTGCGTAGTGGCTACGACGATGGACTGTGGTCAAGTTGGACGCGCCGCGCTAACGTCGCGACCTCGCGCCAGCACGTGTCAGGCTAGTACATTCTGCTTTCCCCCACGCAAGGCCGGTCTTCTCTCCACCACCGGTAGTGATCAGACCTCTCTTCTCTCTCCACAATACCGTCGCTAATGCGCTATCACGAGCATACCAAGCTGACACAGTTCGTCGACCTCGCCCAGGGTTCTGTTCGAGGGCCGAAGGAAATCATCGCTTGCAACAACACCCCGCATTGCAGCACAAACCACGGCATGTTCACTGCAGACGCCTCTGAATCGGTATCCTTCAACGGGCCTACCGCCTTTGCAATATGAAAGTCGTCTTGATGGAGGCCAAGGCTGGTCGCCGTTCGTTGGGGCGAAGATGCATTTTTAGCTCCCGTCCTCGTTTCTTGAGACGCGGTGGTCCATTTTTAGCCTTACCTTCAGCCCACCGTACCTGCAGACTCAGCCTCCTCCCCTTCATTTCCGCCTCGTCGTCAAACCTCAAGAACGCTCGCATTTCGCATTCCTCGCATCAAGTCATGTGGGCAGAGAACCCAAGAAGCGCAATATCTTCCTGAGTGTTCAGCGCATTTTGGCAAAGCATCCTCCAGAGCATAGTTGGAATCAAGCAATATAGCTCGTTGCGATCACAGATGGACAATGGCTCGTCCACGGAATTTATAGTTGCTGCCATCTGTAGCCACAGATTGCTACGACCAGTAGGCTACTCGCTCGAATTCGATCTCAGACACTGTGGTCTTGGCGAGGTACTGAAGTAGATCCACAGTCAAGCCTTGCTCCCCGGGCCCCAATCCCATTCGTGGAGTCTGCCGCGGCCTAGCCAGGTATACCATTCTCTTTTCGCTTTCATGCCTTCTTACGGTCGTTTCCTTTTCGGCTGATCGTCGTTGCGTAGACGTGGTTTGACCAGCAGGGATGTCGTTGGACTCTACAACAACTAATAATAAGCTCTGGCAATTTGCTTGGAACTTCTGCCTCGCCTTGGCAGACGGGTGTACATGTTCGAATAGAATAGCAGCATGTTCTGTACCCCTGGTGTGCATCTCAGGAACACGAAGTACCCCCGCGATGGCTGGGGGCCAACTGTCGATACAAGAGAGTTGCTGATCCTCAACGATTGTGACACTAGAGAAAGTCTTCGAGCATCGTCGAGCTAGCTATTCATATCAGTCCTGAGCAACTTGAAAACATGGTCAACACTGATATGTCCATTTGGAATGTCTTGAAATTTCTTCTTCCCTTTTTATATGCCGCTAGTGCTCTTGAGCTCATTCCGATCGGCCACCCAGACTATGTTCACGATGCCGCGGCTATCCTCAAAAGAGAAGAGAGCTTCACTGGGGAATTGGATCTGCAAGACTTCGAAACCTTCTATTGGGGTGCCCCAGGTGATTACAGCGAGTCTATTTGACAACATCGACTAATACGTACGCAGCGGGGAACAATATGATATACGCCAACCTTACAGTGTACTTCCCCGAACAGTACGAACGCGTCGTCGCCATGGAGCGTTTCGCTGATCAGCTCAAATCTGTTCAATGCGCCGAAGACATGATGCTCGAGTTCATCGACGATGCAGCATTCGAGTATGCCAAGGACGTATGGAACTGGGTCAATGAAGACGTCAATCATACCTTCATCATGGTCACTAATTACGAAGGCTGTGCAGACAATATGGAACGGTTGCCTTTTGTCGTTTCGAACATCAGGTACGATGAGGCGGCTAATAAGGCGTTCCTCAAGGCAGACCTCAAGGAGTGGGAAGAGGTTGCGCACTCGTATACTCTCAATGTCGGACACACACCTCTTACGCCGGCACATAGAATGCTCATGAGCCGCGGAGTGTTCCCGAGAGACGCAGACTTCTCAATGAGCCTCACTAGCGGCTTCGACCAGAACCTTTTCTCTGCGACTGTAGGAGACTGGACAACTAGCGTGGATGCCGTCGTGCGCACAGTCGGCAGTCTCGATGTAGACTTTGACATCGATGTCAGCTGGCTTAAACTCAAATCGGCGGCCATGACCATCAGCCCTGAGAATGTTGCTGCATCAATACAGCTTGCGCTGACAGAAAGGGGCAAGCTGGGCAAAGCATACACCTGGCAAGATACGATTGTGTCAATCCCCATCAATGGTATCGAGATCGCAAAAGTCGTCAAGATTGGCGCTTTCCTCGACATTGACGTTGGTTTCACGATGCAGGAGTGGGAGGGCACCGCGACTGCGAATCTGGGTGCTCGGATGGAGCTCTCGAATGCTGCGATCGTCAAGATTGACCTAGTCAATTCGGCCAATAATAAGTTTTCGGGATGGACGCCGACTTTCACGCCCATTCCACTTACTCTGAATGCGAAAGTCGAGGGGTCAGCAAAGGTTTTTGCTGAACCAAACGTCAAAATCGAGGCTTCTGCGCTTGGTATGTTCGATATCAAGTAAACTCGTTACCATACTAATAGTACTGCAGGCAAGGGGTGGAACGTCGGGCTCAATCTGCAAATGCCGTACATCCAAGCAGACTTTGCTGCCATGATAGACACGACTGGCGTGTGTAATAGCAAGAAGACCGTTGGCGTAGATGTCGATGCTTCAGTTGGCGTCGAGCTGTCCGTACAAGCTGCCACAAAGGGCAACGAGGCAAACCCATTCTGGAGCCAGGAGCTTTATGTAAGAAACTTTGATGCTTTTCTTATGGCACAAACTGAGATGTTTCACAGTCGAACGAATGGGACTTGTTCTCCAAATGCCTTGCATTTGGTGCCGACAACGCAAAGCCTGGCGAGGTAGCAGATCCCAAGCCTCCAAAGAGCAAGTCGAAGAAGCCCAAGAGCAAACCGCCAAAGGCTAGCAAGACGCCAAAGCCAAAACCGAAGTCGTCGAAGCCTGCTCTCACTTTAAAGCCGACGCCGAAGCCAAAAAAGCCAGCGGCTACTCCGGCAAAACCATCTAAAGCGGTGTCCAGTAAGACAGCCAGACCAACTTCGTCAAACAAAACTTCATCGAAGGCCCCGGTCAAATCTACACCAGATGCGTCAGAGCGACCTGACAAGTCCGCAAAGCCTACCCCGTCCGACAACGTGTCATCAAAGACGCCCTCAAAACCTACATCAGATACCAGTAAGTCTGCTAAACCCAGTCCAGATGTCTCCGAGAAGCCCAGCAAAACACCAAAGCCGACCTCAGGAGATGATTCCGGCACCAAGTCCCAATCGCGGGCATCAAGTATCAGTGAAAAATCGGACAGTGCAAACAGTCGCTCCAAAGGCACATCATCCAGCACGTCCTTGCATGCAACCTCGACTCCAATCAGCACAACGTCTATGCCCTTCAGGAATAGCTCCATCGCAGCGTCCGGGATCACTAAACCACCATCCACTTTTGTAACGGCCACCCTATCCTCAGTCTCATCATCGTCGTCCTCGCAGCCCGATTCGTGTCCCATCGACGGCAAAGGCAAAGGCTGCAATGACTGCGCAACACCCGATATCGATCCAAATATCGAAGCCCTCTTCGCCGACCAACCCACCATCGACCTCCCAACGCCCATCACAAACCGAACAGCCCGTGGGCTCCAACCCCGTTTCGAGTCCCACCGAAGCGTGCAATACCAATGCAGTCCCACCGCAACCAGCGACACCAGCTTCAGCACCGGTCTAACCTTCGCGCCGTTCCCGCAATTCACAGATCTCACACGCGCCGGCACCATCAGCGTCAGCGTCTCGGATTTCTACCAAGCGCACAACTCCGCAGACTGTCTGGACCACCGCATCACGCACGCCACCACGCTCCCGCCGCTATCTTCGGGCCAAGCAAAATACCAGTTCGAAATGGAACACATCTACGAAGGCGCCTGGATCTCAAATTTCCTGTCCTGGCTCGAGAAGACGGAAAAGATCCCCTGCACGGACATGCACGACATCTTCTTCACGCCGCGCAGCACCAACAACGCAGGCGCATCGTGGGCCCAGGCACTCATGCACTCGCTCGGCTCCACGACAAACCAAGCCGACCTGGTGTTTCTCTGGAAATACGAAAACGGCATGAAACGCCTCCTGTTTAGCGACAACGACATCATCGCCTCGACGCGCTGGCGCGCCTCAGATGCGGAGTGGAAGATCAAGAAGATCGCCACAGTCGGCCGGGCAATGGCCTACATGGGCGAGCCCGACATCGGCGCAAAGTTACTCGACAGTGCGAAACGCGTCGAAGCGACGTTGAACGCCATGGTTGCGTCGCTCCCCGCCGCGACACTCGAGCGCCTCGGCGATCTGGGCGAGGCAGACGAGATGGCCAGGAGGCATAGGCGGTGGTTGAATGGGTTCATGGTCAGTCGGAATGAGGTGGCGAGGACGAGCATGAGTAGTTGGGCGAGCGAGGCGAGTAAGGAGTTTGTGAAGAGTTCGCCGGCGGCGGCGGTGGCGAGCGCGAGTGATGCGATTAGGGCGCGGGAGTGGACGAGGACGACGAGCCTCTTGTGGGCATTGCAGACGGAGCCGCCGAGGGGGTTTGATGGGGCGAAGTATGCACCGCTTCTTCAGTAGGGTGGGATGAGGGTTGGCGATAAATCTATGACTGCTTTACCTGAGATTGGGGGGTTAGATCATCCGGTTGTGAATCTTTCCTGTGGTCAACGGCAGGCCTGTTCAAGTCTGGTTTTGCTTGACAAACCAGAGCAGTGACGTTGTCAGAATACAGAAGAGCCTCACTCCCATGACCGGGTGTCGCGACCGCACGGTCCACAAGTGCGCAGCCCGTATCTGCGAGATAAATGGTAGATCCGATTTGCAATGGTAAAAATAGATATTGATAAAGTATCTACATAGAAGCGAATATTATCGTGACCATAACATCTACAACAACTAGAAGAAGGAGAACAAGGCCGGCTAGATGCGCACAGAAGAGAGCGTTGGGGGTATATGGCGGGAAAGCGAAGAAGAACCCTATCCAGAAAAGAGCCCGAAAGTCGACATGTGATAGCATCAGAATTGTGATAAAAGGCTAGGGGGTTGCGCGAGGAGAAGTCGGTCATGCATTAATGATGAGATTGCGTTGGCTCGTGTCTTCAGGGTAGTTGCCGAAGACGAAGCGGTAGAGCTCACGCAGCCACTTGAATCGTTCGCTGCGTGCCAACCATTGCACCGAACGCCCGATTTCGAGTGCTGTCAGCCTGCGAGGTGGTTGGTTGTGAACAGTTCTTAGCGTTGGGTCGGTCAGAACAAGCTTCCTGTAGTTTTCGAAGAGCTGGCTCTGCCAAGGAATTGTGCCGAAACTGTTCGACGGAAGAGCGCGTAAAAAGTCAGGCAGCGGTATCTGTCGGTTGTAGCCCGTGTTGATTGCTGCCTTGATGATCAAACCTTTCAGTCTAACCAGGTTGTGATCTTCTCGTCCTGCGGTTGCCGTGGAGGAAGTGTGAACGGAAGCGTCAGAGTACGTTGAAAGATTGGAAGATGCGGATGACCATCGATCATGAGTGCGTGTCATGCCTGCTTCTGGGCCTAGGACAAGGATATTGGGAACATTGGGTTCTTCAGCTGGCGAGAACTCTGAATCTCTGTCATCAAAAATAGTGGTGGGCGTTTCGGGCTGCATTGGTGTCTGCATTCGAGATGCAATGGCGGAGTGATAAGAATCATTGACGCTCGAGCGCCCAGACCGCTCAGAGTAGGCCATGGTGGAGCGTGACACAGAAGATTGCCCAACCGAGAAGGCGTATTGAGTGGGCCGTGGGGTACCGCGGTCAGGTCGCACCTGCGTCCAGCCTTCGCGGAACAGGTCGCACAACTCCCAGCATGCCTGTATGGCAGATCCCAGTAGTTCCTCGTCTGCATCTTTGCCATCGCGACTGTTTTGTCGTAGGCTAAAGAGCATTTCCGCCAGTGACCAGCACGCGTGCAATAGTGAATCAGTCTCTTCTGGAAGCGAAGTGCGCTGTTTCATCAGACGATGACAGAGCGTCAGATAAAAGTCCAATGTCCGTTCTCTGAATGTCTCAGGTAATGCGCGGTCGTGAGCATTGTAAAGGTGGTTGTTCAACTCAAAGCTGACTCTCAGCACTGAATCGGATGCCTCGTCCCCTCGTTGCCGTACATCAAACAGAGCCTGGCAGAAGTCCCGGCATAGCTCCAAAGTCGGTCTGATCTGTGCTGAAGGATGCTCTGCGCGGCTCTCATAGAGTCTCTGACACAGTCGCCAACATGTCCTCCACGCGTGTTCTTGTTCGTCAGCCCGACCACCGGAATAGTGAAACATGCGTGTACGATGGTGCTGGCTCAGTTTTGCGAGGGAATTGCAAAGCGTCCAACACTCGTTTAGCGCGTCTTGCAATGCTGCAACTTCCTTCTCCGTCTCATTGATGCCATGTAGAGCCTCGCCCATCGTCTGAGTCCCTGTGGACGCAGAGTCGTTCTCTTGTGATTCTGAAGATCGACTCTCGTCTTGATCTATGACGGAGCTCGCAGAGGAGTCCGCTGTCGCATTATCGTCATTCTCTGCAATGTCTTCACAAATTAGTTTGATGCAGCTGAGGAAGACGATATGACGTACCGGCGAGATTGACGCTCATCCGCACGCTTCGCCGCCTGTTGTCTTCGTCGTACTCAATGCGACTCTGTGCACGCGGCGTGCTGCGATCGGCCGGGCCTGTCGGGACAGACGTGTCGATTGGGGTCGTGTGTGCGTAGCTGTGCTGCATATGTTCAGCTTCCACAGCTTGTGCCAGAGCATGATGAGCATGACGAACCTTGTCGTCGAGATCGGGGATCATGTTTGCCTCTGGTGTTGAGGGAGACACCACGGCAGTATTATCCGACGTGTTTGCGTTCGACGACGCGCCGGACGTGCTCTGCCCTTCCTGGTTCCGCAGTCAGCGCCTAGGTAGTGCAACCATGCTGGACGCGAAACGTACAAATTGTTTGAAGTGCGCCGGTGCGTGAATCACCGACTGGGGCGCATCGTCCGAGTCTGCCCGCGTGCGTGGAGGCACCGACGTGTTGAGCTTGTTTGGCTGCACACATTAGATGTGCTCGCGGTGAAGGCCATTGCTAACATGCCCATACCTTTGCACGGCTTCCCTGGCTCGCCGGGCTGACAATCTCGTCGGTGGCCGGCGACCTGATGTCGCTCATGCCATCCTCGCCGACCTGGTTCTCCTGCGCATCTTCTTCAATCTGTGGTGGGGTCAGCCCCGCAGTAGCTCAACTCGTAGTCGCGGCATCTACCTCAGTGTGGTCGGTGTTGCACGTGCCATTGCTGTCGACGGGCGACGGGTCAACTGTGGCAGGATAAGGGCTGGGCGGGGGGACAAGGTGGTCAGAGGTGTTGGAGGACCTTGGCGAATCCATTAGCACGTGGTCGGGCGGCTCTGCGACAAGGGGAGATCCCACCTATTTGAATTGAAGACCTGCGAGAAGGGGGCCGGGGAGCTGGGCGAGTCCGTGAAGGGACTGAAGGCTGACTTCAGATGGCCGGCGGTTGGTGAAGGCATGAGTTGGGTCGCGGTTGCCATGCTTCACCTTGCCTCACGGAGCTGCGCCAGGACTGCGCCGCGAAGTCGACCTCCTCGTGGGGTTGCTGCCGGTCTACTGTGGTACACACTGGCGGCCTCTCGCGCTGACACCCTGCGGTGTTTGGTGTTGGCGAGGCTGAGCGGCGGCCGCGGGCAGGACGAATCAGGAGGGGGCGCGGCGCGGAAGCGTTGGGTGAGGGTTGAAGCGCGGGCGAGTACCACCTATATTAAGAGGAGAAGGGAGGCGTGTAGATGCAGAAGCAGGCCGGCTGCCGGAAGAAGATGAATGCAGAAGATGTGTTTGTTTCGAGCGCGGTTCTGCCTCGGTGGAGAAGCTACCGTCGGCTGCCAGGCGTCGAGCTGGTGTAACGAACTGCTCCCCAGTGCCTCCTCACCCGCCTACAGCTGTCCGCGACCTCTCCCCTTGGCACAGGCGGCCAATCGCAGCGCTGCACGGCTCGCAGCTGCAGGGATGGCTGGCCCTGGCGCACATTTAAGCGCCGAGGGGTGCCACTAGATGGCTGCTAACTGCGGGATCGCTCGCCCACACATCCAACGACACAACACTGGAACTGCATCCCTCAGAGCGCCCGCAGCTCTGGGCCGGAGCGACGCTGGGACTCGCCGTGGGCCGTTCTTGGGCGCTCTTTGTTGCTGACGTCCTGACAAGCTGGCCACCACCAGCTCCATCTCCACGGCGAACATCGTACGCCCCTCCCTGTGCCATTCACCCCATCCGGCGGGCCACCACCCCTTGAGCTCGCCTACCCGTCCAGCATTAGTCTGAACGGTGCACTGTCTTTGCCGAAGCCAAGGCTAGGCCTCCGTGAGACGCCTGATGCTAATGCACGACCTTCCACACGCAGTTTACCTTAATGAGACTCCCTCATGTGCGCCGCCGCTGCACTGTTGCGGCACAGCTGGGAGATTCGCCCGTCTGACAGAAGCTTTATCTCCACGAATTGGCCCCATTGCTACCTAGTCGACCACCTCGCATCGACGTGGCCGACTCGCACCAAATAGATGTGTGGGATGTGACGGATTCTTCCAGCCCAGCTCGGCACATGGAACACGGTCAACTGCGACACATCATCACAGTCAGGCAGGGCAACCACGTTGTGACTGCAGCTGCGAGATCGTCGTTTCCACCTCAATGACTCGCTAGCCTGTTCTCCAGATTGTGCTTGTCAGCTCCGGCTACCACACGCTCGGATGCACAACGTCGGCCAACCACTGTGGACAATTTTCGACGACGCCTCGAACTACCGTCTGACTTTCCTGGGTTTGGCCCAATGAGACATTCTTGCGCCGCTAGTCATTCCGTTCTGTGTTTGTCTCTTCTTCAAGCCGTTTCCCTGCTCTCTGGTTAGATCCGGTACTTGGTGGAACCGGTGCCGCTACCGCGCATGATAGCCGCGCACATGGCTTGCAACACGGGCCAACGGGCTTCAGATCGGCAAAGGGAAAGGCCCCTTCCATGGCCGGCATGCTGCTTGTTCAGATGTTGGACAGGAGGTTGCATTCGCGGTCTGCCCCTTGACTGACCGCTCTTCTTGCTTTCATGTGAGTAAGATAGCAGTTGTTTCAAACAACGTTCAGTCACAGCCAGACACGACCACATGCTGTGTTTAACGGATAGAACACACGACCATAAGAGCTTATGAGCCTCAAAGCCACACAAACCCCACTTCTTCTAGCATTGTTGTCAAGAACGCCTCTCGCACGAAAGCGGCTAATGCCCCATGCCCCAATCTATCGGCGCTTCCTGCTGCCAGCTCTTTGGTACATCTCTGAATCCAACACGACGGCGCAGCGGTCCTTGGCTCAATCGAGGCGGGTTACCCACGATGGCTTCATCGGCAAAATCGCTTAATATACGGTGAAGGTTTTGGTATGCGCAGCTGCAGCAATTGTCCAGCCTTGCAGCCGTTAGCGCAGGACTTTTACCTGCAACAGGCATGACAAATCGGTCTCCTTGATAAGCGGAAGACGAAATGAAGGCAGTGATGGAGTAGTCCGCGCCGTCGCTTGCCTGCTTGCAAGCGATCAGGCCCAACAAAGCCGTCCCACCACCCTAGGCGAAGCTTTCGTTGATCAAGGATTCAAGGTAGTGGACTGTTGGACCGGTACATCACGATGATAAGTCCGCCTCAGCATTGCACTCCATCAGCAAACGATCACCAAAGCTTCTAGGAGAGAGTTTGTGCCACCGACTACGTCTCTTACAGTATTTAAACATCCATGCCCCTGAGATTCTCAAAATACCTTCACCAATGACCATGTCTCGAGCGGCACACTTTTGTTCAACGGCTAGCAAACGCCACCGTATCAATTCTCCGATCAAATGAAAGGGCACATGGAAAGCTAGCATGCGGATCCATGGCTTCGTTAGCAGCGACTTGAGTGCCTCAGCCCTATTGCACATCCGCCTCGCCTCGATATCGAGGCGGCTCTTTCTCCAAGTCTGCCTTGTCCCCCGACGCTGACAGTGTATAGCCCTGTGGAGCCATTTCTCTGCGGATGAAACATGAAACAATTGTTCCACGACATCTCGATCAACTAAAGGCTCGCCAAGTGGTCTTCCTCGACACCAACACTGGGCGAAGCAGATGCCGGTGCAACACAACAGGAGGCGTGCTAGATCTATACGTCACAACCTACTAGAGTGAATGAGCGTTCGTTGCGCTCTTCCCATACCTCTGAGTCTTGATGTTGCGCACTTCTGAATCATGTGGAGTGTCATAGTTTCCAGTTTTCCCAACATCATACCCGCCATTCCCGTTCGTATTCGTCCGCTGTCCAAAATGTAGGCCTTACACAATAACGCGTTTGGCTACCCTTCCCTGACGCGCTAGATACGTACTTCCAGCACAATCAATGTATACAGCAAGTAGCGCTGTTCATCTAGTCGCGCAAGTTTACATACTTGCAAGTCCGACATGCCTACAGCTCACCTCAACACAACACATCCAACCTCTGAAGACCTCATTACATCTCTCTGCATTCGCTCTTACGCCAAAATTCCTTCTCGGAATGTATCCCCACACGTCGTGCTCCAACGGCGCCAGCATGACTAACAGACCCCCCACCCGACCAATGATACCGCGTTACCAGCCGCCCGGCTCCAGCACCCGCGACGTCGAGCAGATCGTGGTGCATGTGCTGACTGCGCAACGCAGCTGCAAGCCATCTGCAATCCTTTTGTCGGAGGTAGTCTAGGTCGCTGAATTGTGGGTCTGTGGTGTTGCGTTGTATTGGTGTTGGAGTCTTGTGGAGCACAAAGATGTTGGCGCCTTTTACACTTCTACGAATTGAAATTCAGCGAGCGGGGCGGTTTGGTTGTGGCGTGTGATGGGATGACATCTATGGTAGGGTGGGAAGTTGAGGGCAGAGGGTGGCATTGGAGGTTACATGGTGGAATTAGAGGCTAGATGGTTGGCTATGCAAGACACGACTGCTTGCATACTGTGTACATCTCATCTGCAGTGAGATATGCGACCACATGCGTGGCGTTTTTCATGTGCGAGTGTCTGCCGTTTGGGGAGGGTTTGTTGCTTCACCGGTTTTCAGCCTCAAGCTGAAGGAGGGTGTAATGTGGGCTTTGCTGGCACGGGGGATGGGGGAGCGAGATAAGTTGGCTTGTTCCGAAACGTTGCTGCTACTATTCCTTCCGATTTTTTTTTTATTAATTTGAAGACATTCTTGTGAGGTTGTGGCTGGATGATGCACATGAGGCTCTTATCACGTGACTGCTTACGTGAAGCACTCGCCTCACTTTGACTGGATTCGATGTTGCCTTCCTGCTTCGTAGTATCCTTAACACCCATCTAATTCAGTCTCTGCACTTCTTCTGCAGTCTATCTCAATTCGCCGAAGGCAGTTTGAACGGGGTCCTAAACGTATCACTGCAATCAAGCCATCCCCACAATGACGGGGTATCGCACACTACCTGACACCCTCGCTTGCCTTCAGATGAGGCGCGAATGAACTTGCAAACGTCATCGAAGTCATCACTCAACAGTGCGGTGAGCACGGCGTCATTCGTGCAAGACCCATACCAAGCCACCATTGCTCTCAGCCTTGCTGCGCCACCGTTGTTGATGCCTACTGACTTCGACTCCCCTCTGCGACATCAACGACTTTGTCAGTCTACCGATATAGGACCGGAGAAAGACGCCATTCTCGCCGACGACCGACCGTGAAAGCAACACGTTAAGAATGCCCCGCACCACACGCACTCCGCGACATGCAACGCGCGACTTACTCTCCATCTATCGCGACCTAAGGAATACGAATGAGCCTTCACGGTACAGTCAGATCGATTCCAACGGTGAAGGTGTTCGGTTAGTTCACCTTGCGCCGGGCGACTTTGACGACTCGATTGTTATGCATGTCGTGCCTCATAATCTCACGGCCGACGCGCAAACAAAAACATATGATGCTCTTTCATGCGCGTGGGGCACGGACCTAGCCTCTTCGATGGCATATCTGGACGGCATACCTGTCACGATCACAGCTAACCTCGACTGTGCACTGCGCCATCTTCGCCTAACCATGGTCACACGCACTTTGTGGATCGACGCAGTCTCAATCAATCAAGCCGACACGCGGGAGCGGAACCACCAAGTTCAGATAATGGGAAAGATTTACTCTGCCGCTCGTAAAGTCCTGATCTGGTTGGGGCCCGTGGACCAAAGCGATTATCATTTGCGAGCCATACTGGGTGCAATGCAGTTTCAGTTTTCCGACGGAAACACCTCAACAGTCACGCTCTTCGATTATATGTGCAGTGTCATCTCTTTAATGATCGAACAAAATCCGATAATCAAGAACACGAAAGACTGTGTGCTCGATACACTTCATCGACTCGTTGATCGCCCGTGGTTCCATCGCATCTGGGTGGTACAGGAGCTGGCTTTGTCGAGAACCGTCGCAGTACATATTGGCTCCTACACATTCCCCTGGCAGCCTTTTGAACACTTCGCGAATTGGCTACCAAATCACAAAGTAGATCCAAAAGCCCACCCTGAGCTAACAGAAGCACTGCTTAGGGTCGCTCGGTTCCCTCGCCAGAGTGGACTTCCTTCTCTATTTTGTCGCACTATTCATCTATCAACAACTGATCCCCGCGACAAAGTCTTCGGTATACTGGGAATGGCTCGGTTTCAAAGCGTAACTATTAAACCCGACTACACGAAACCCGCCCAAGAAGTATTCGCAGAGGCTGCATCTGCTATGTTACAAGAGGGACATCTCGCAATGTATCTTCATGCACCCCTACACCCATTACGCAAAATACCCGCCCTAGAACCCCTTCCCAATCTACCGTCTTGGGTTCCAGATTTTCGAATTGCCGGTGCAGCATACACAGGAGCAGCGTGGCTCCCGGAGGAGGGTCTGATGCACGGACAAACTTACCATCGACCGCTTACTGTACTCTGGCCAACGCGAGCGCCAAGCATCTCGATTGAAGGCGTTCTCAACCACATGCACGCATGGCTACCATTTCCACCTATCATAATCACAAAAGATCGCAAGACGCTCTTTGCACCTGGTATATTGATCGGTACTATAGAAGAAACCTCGGGCAGCCTGCTTAGCCGGCCGGCAGCTTCTCATCTTCAGTCAGGCCTGCCACACGACATCTATCATTTTTACTGTTCTGTTGTGAAGCCACGGGGTGTGAACGTGTACAGCTTTGTTCAGGCTATAACGGCGCCATTTGCGAAAATTGCCGGCTATGATGTCAAAATTGCTCAAGCATTATTCGATCCATATAGGACGATGATGAACACATCTACACGTGCGTGGGGGAAAATGCAGGACATGTGCGCCGAAATAATAGAGAACACATATACACGGTATATCTTTGTCACGGCCGACAAAGTAGGCAGTGTCTATCACCCTGATCTCAAGAATGCTATACACCCTGGAGATCATGTCGTCGGTCTTTTCGGTGTCAATCTACCCTTCATTCTCAGGCAGAATAATGATCATACGTACCAGATGATTAA
>TARA_R110002003_G_scaffold351_24_pt1 | contig 32209 bp, 24 predicted proteins | sample TARA_R110002003 | Tara Oceans TARA_R110002003 (sample SAMEA4396441) | marine metagenome | biome: Westerlies Biome; feature: [SRF] surface water layer (ENVO:00010504); material: water (ENVO:00002006), including particulate matter (ENVO:01000060) such as... | depth 5 m | reverse complement strand
AAGTATAATAAGTATAGAGTTAGAGCTTTTTAGCTTAACTTTTCTTAAGTAGTAATAAATATAATTTCTACTATAAGTCTACTTAGTATTAATAAAAGTAGTTACTTTAATATAGCTTAAAGATTAATTAAAGATTACTAATATAGTTCTAATATATTTTATATTATAATAGTAACGCAATACTATGTTATAAAACTCTCTTTGCGCGCTGCGGTAACACTTCGCTAGAACTAAATTCACGCTGTCGGGACTTTGCTCGATCGCACTCCATTATGACAACTCTCCTATGCACTCGCGCAAGACTATCGTTGCCTCGATGGCTTCTATTGACCAGCTCGTGACCAAATTGACAACACCGATATCCGTTCGCAGCGCGCTGGATTGACGCCATCAGAAACACGGCGGTCGGGATTCACAGCAATCAGAACGTTGTACTCCACCTCTTTTGTTTTTGAGCCATATTGCTTACACCGACTGATTTAGGCAGAACGGCTGTCCTGTAGAAGAGGTGTTGGTTAAGTCCTTCGGTCTCAGGGACGCTCCACTTCCCACCCTAAGCCGTTGCCCTAACATACTCAAACCCACTCTTTGCCTTGATCCTCGCATACCCCGAACTATCCACCTTGGGTAAAATCGCAACCTTCCGCTCCTCCTCCATCTTATCCTTATCCAACCACCTCTTCACCTCCTCCTCATCACTCCAATCGCTAATCAGCCTGTCCCCCAGCCCAATCTGATGCAACTGGCTCCCCGTAGCCTGCGTATTCTTCGGCAGCGGTATAAAGTTTTCAATCGCACCGCTCACTCTGCCCTCCAGAATCTCTTTACATAGGTAAGGCTCCGCGCCCAACGGTCGACCAAGGCCGATACCATCACACGCCCCTGACCGAATTGCGCTGGCCATCCCTGAAGCAGTGCGGAAGCCACCAGTAACGTACAAGACAGTCTTCTTTAGCATCGGCCTGATAGCCTCTGCAAATTCAATAAAGTACGCCTCCCTAGCCTTCGTACTCGCTTTCTTATGCTCAAACGCCCTCCCCTCGAACGTCCCACCACTCAAATCAAGGAAATCAATGCCCGCTTCTTCAAGCCTCAAACATAAATCCCGACAATCTTCCGGGGTCTGACCACCAGGCTGGAACTCCACGGAGTTGAGCTTAACGCAAATAATGAACTTACGATCCGGCACCACTCTCTTAACCTCGTCGATAATCTCAAAAATAATGCGACACCGATTTTCGAAACTGCCACCATACTCATCTGTCCGCTTGTTGGTGGTCATGGAGAGGAATTGCGCGAGAAGGTAGCCGTGTGCGCAGTGAATTTGTACGCCGTCGAAACCAGCCTCATAGCACAACCGCGCCGCTTCACCCCACCATTGCACCATTTCTTTGATCTCAGGCACCGTCAACGCCCTCGGCTTCGCGAACCAATTCCCCGCCCACGTAATTTTCAACTGGACGTCGCTTGCACTGACTGGGTTCGGGTTCAGCGTTGCGCTGCCCTGGCGTCCGGGATGCGAGAGTTGCGCGATGAAGAGTGAGCCATGGGCTTTTGCCACATCAGCGACTTTGCGGAACGCATCGACGCGGTTGTCGTGGTTGTCACACAGGATCGGATTCCCGAAGGCTTCGACAGCGTCGTACCTGATCATAAGGTTGCCGGCAACAATGACACCGATGTCACCTTCGCCCCATCGCTGGTAAAGATGCTTGTATGCTTCGGAGGGAAAGCCACGGGCGGTGATGTCTGAGTCGTCTTTCGGCCAGTGGCAAAGGCGTTCGGTCATGGGTGCTGGTGTGGTCAATGAGTGTAGATTGTGGAATAGGGGGATCTTGTAAACCTTTGAGGAAGCGATTCTTTGCTGTACGTCCCGAGAAAGGAAATGTGATGGACTCAGCTAACACGCTGACATCTGTCTTTGGTCCCTGAACACGTAATCTACCGCCTCGGCCCCCAACTGTGGTGCTACCATGAGAATAGGTTTGAGCTTCTGCCGCTGATGGACCAGAGGTCGAGGCTTTATCATACTCCATGGTTGCAACAGTACCTTTGTCCACTTTACTTATGAGCAAGATCGAAATGCTTCGATTGCAAAGTCAAGTCAACATGCTTGATATAAGTACCCGACGCCAATCCTCGCGGGGTTCAGGTAGTGGTGTCGGGTTATTCCCGCGCCCCCGCTTTGGCTACCGACATCCTATCTCGAACTACATCGGAGGTGCGAAACGGCTGTGATTGGGCCTTGCCGGTCCCTGACAGCCCCCACGCATTCGAGCTCTGGTACATAGCCGATTCAATGAACCTCGGTATGCTTCCAGCTCTTCTACAAACGTGACCATGAACAAAATGTCCACCAGAGTTGCAACCGATGCCACAAAAAGCACTGCGCGTGAATTGATATGTCGTATTGATTCAATAAAACTAGGGTAGGACTGGTATTGAACATGAACATGAACAAGGAAAAACCTAGGTCGGTCCTGGGCGTGAATAGGAAGAAAAAGCCCACAGAACCCAAGGACGTAGGCAGTACACACCACCATTCCAGCCAATACCTCTACTTACGCAAAACTAAATCTCCTCGTATCTTCAATCCAATTCTTCACACTTCTCCCCTTCTCCACACTCTGTTGCTGAGTTGCGGGTTCGACGAGGGACAGGTTGCTCTTCCCGAGTCTCTTCCTGGCTCTCTAAGCACCAGGTGTGACGCTCTTCTCCCTGTCGCCTCGACCTCGACTCAACAAGTTCCGTCGTCCACCACTCTTATCAGCTCTCGGGCTGACACTGCCGACCATAGAAGCAGCGTCGCTCCCGCTCGGTTGAAAACTGGTCCTGATCACGACCATGCCCTTGCCAACACCGACGTTCTTCTCGCCACCACTGCCTTGGTCGTCTATGGTGAATGTGCCTTCACCAAGCTCTTCGTCGCGGCCAAATGTACTGTGGTCCTTGACAATGATCTTGAAGAACGAATCGGCGGTGCATGCCGTCTTGAAGGACTCGTCGGCGAAAGACACGGATCCTGTGGTGGTTTTCTGATGATCAGTCTTGTGAATGTCCCTGTTGTTTAGGCGGACGAAGACGCGAACATTCGTGCCAGGTGGGAACCCGTCCGCACTGACGATGCTGATATTGGCTGTCCCAGACTCTCCAGCACCAGGTGCGCCGGAGTCATTGAACCGGCTAGCGAAAGACTGTGCGCCCCAACTCTTGTGCCTGTTGTGGTTCGAAGGTGAGGGCTGACCTGCCGAACCGTCGCCTTCGACGGAGATGACAGGAGTGTCAGCAGAGGGACGGCCAGCAGATGAGTCGGGTCGATCGTTGAAATCGTCGTCGCCGCCAGCGCCACGGGACTTTCTGCGCTTGAAGCCGCGTCCAAGGAATGTACCTGCACGCACGACGCCTCCACCAACAAAAGCCGCTCCTTTGCCAACTCCCTTTACAGGTGCACCAATGACTTTTCCTGGAACGGCGAAGGTACCCGAGAAAGTGCTCGAACCCTGGCGAGAGCGAACAACATAATCTGGCTTAAAAAGCATGCGGAGACGTATAGCACCGGATTTGCCATCCAGAGCAAGGGTCACCTCCTGTTGTTGGAAGGGCTCGAGAATTTCAAGGTTGATGGACGACTTGCCCAGGAAGTCAGCCTTGTCACCAAAGTCCCAGTCGTACACGTTCACGACAAAGTCGGCCGCTGTGCGGCTGCGCACGGGAACTTCGAAGTATTCGTTCCAGGCAGGGTGGAGTGTTTTTTTCTGCGTCTTCGTCTTGTACACCTCCTTATCATTCAGCATGAACTTGCAGAAAGGGTCTGAGTAACCGTTGCGGTCGGCTGCGGGTAGGTCTGCAGCATCCAACACGTCGACGCGTAGTGTTCCTTGATTATTGAAGGATTCGCTTGGGTCCAGGCGCATCTTGACTGGTATGTACTTGAGGCTGACCGTGATCTTGTTTTCGCGACCGTTCTTGTCCTTCAAGATCAGCTGGGTCGGAGTGTACAAACATCTCCGCAGCGTGTCGACTGTGTTACCTGTAAGTTTAGCAATGACGTGGTCCTCATCACCATCACCGTCTTTGTTGATGTGCTCAATAATCCTTAGCGTGATCTTCGAGAAGTCGAGCTCGCGGACCATCGTATCACCCACTAAGTGCTGGTTAGCAACTCACTACGAGTGCCGTGGTGAGATTTCATACCTTCGTTGAAAGTCATATTTTTGCTTTTTATCTTGGCACTTGAGTAGCTGGCATAAGCCATGTCATCCATAAGGACATCGACATAAGTACCGGTATCCGAAAATTCGCCCTCAATGAGCTTGAAGACGAGAAGTCCAGATTCTACCACATATTAGCACATCGATCGAACCAAGAGATTAAGAATACGGGACATAGAGCTGCAAGTTGGGGACGACCAACTCAACCAGCTGATTCTTCCAATATCCTCATTGCGTCGATGCAGCTTACCATACTGCTGAATGTCATCGGCAGTGAGCTTCAACTTCTGAATAGGCTTCTTCTCCGGTGTCGTTTCGTCTTGCTGTTCCTCATTGCGCTCCAGTGCCTTGGCGAGGTCGCCTTCACTAGCTTTGTCCGAGCTGGCAGTCTTCATGCTAGCAATAGTTCCTACGGTCTCGGATCGAGCAACGGGTGGACCTGAAGCACCTGAAGCAACTCTGGCATGGCCCTTGGATGCATCGGTACCGGCTGTCTTCACGGATGCTGTGCGAGAGACTCCATTTGGCGTGCTAACCTTCTCTTGCTCCTTCTCTTCCTCATCCTCATCTGGATCCCATGTTGGGATTGTTGGGTAGAAGGAGCAGGTATAGTTCAGCGTTCCCTTTGCGGCAGCGTGTCCGGCCATCCTCAGAGGTCCAGCAATAGGCTGCTTCTGCTCGTGCGCAAGATATTCGCCACTGTCATCTTGCTTAACATAATCGCCGGCCAGAATCTCGATGTGACCAAGAGATCGATCCTTGCCAAGGTTCTCCTCGTCCATGACCTCAAGAGTCAACTTCTCGCGAATGGTGTGCACGGGGACGTAAACAACCTCGTCCCAATCGGGGTTGAGATTGTTCTTGAAGGTGACCGTTCGTCCCTTTTCGACACCAGAGAGTAGAACGCGGACATATGGATCCGACTTGCCCAGCTTCTCCAGATTGCGCAAATCGCGTGCACTCTGAAAGTGCAGGCGCATAACTCCAATTGGCGTGAGATAGCCACCAGATGTGAGTGAACCTTTCAAAGCCACAGGCTTCCAGTCTAGCTTCATTTTCACGCGACCAGTCTGAGCTCCAGCGAGGTTGTACCACTCATTACCTTTGGCCATAAGCTCCAGCATGTCATCGATAGTAATCTGGTATGTTCCGAGAATGGGATCTGCAGCGAGATCGCGATCATCTTTGATCACGACCCCAAGCTTCGCCTTCTTACGGTCGGTGATGAGCATTTCCTTTGTCGCGTCGGGCCAGATGGGCTGGTTCGTCCTCTTCATGACTCGCGACTTGTGCACCTCTCGACCATTGAGGAGCAGTACGGCGTATGGGCTGAGCTGCCCAACCAAGCTCTTGCTACCATCCATATCTTTGGCTTGCTCGACTGTAAATTTGATAATACCAGTGCGCGACTCCGGCGGTGGCTCTTTTGTCCCGTCATCAAGCGTCGTGCCCTCAAGAACCGGGAAGAAGCGCACATCAGCCTGAAGGATACCCCGAGGTCGACCACCGGACATGACCTCAAGATGCAAGTTTTCGTGATCGGTCTCTGTTTCGAGCTGCTCGAGCGCAAAAGTTGCAGTACCAAGCTCCTTGTCCTTACGGATGTCATTGTAGTCGAAAAGATTGATTGTTAAAGCGTCTTTGAGCGATGTGACAATGATGTTAACAGTCTCGTTCCAGCGAGGGTTCGCATTTTCATGTACAGTCTTGGTCTTCGCCAGAACGTTGCGATTGTTGATAGATACGGTCGCATATGGATCCGGCGTGCCAGAGAACTTGTCAGGATTCTTGAGACCCTGAGCACCATGGAAATGAACCTGCAAAACACCAATGGCTTGGTCCACGGGATTGCCAGCGAGCATCTTCGCAATCTCAATCGGGAAGACGTTCGGATCGTACATCATCGGAGCAAGGTTAGCATGGATCTGCTCCTGGATGAACGTCTCCAGACCGGGAATGAAGTTGATATCGAATCCAAACGTCTCACCACCCAAAGGCTTGCAAACATAGTCGATCTTCGGTCGCTCAAGGAAGCACATCTCGACCCGGTCGATATGCGGAAAGGGGATTTGGAGCTTGAATTTGAGGCGCATCATGCCGGAAAAGGCCATGTCTTCCACAATGACGTCCAAGCCCTTGCTGACGAGGCCCTTGCCGATGCGAATCTCGAGCACGACCTTGGGGTTTATTTTGTTCTTGATCTGCCGGGAGGTAAGATCCGCTGTGTCGTTAGGGGTGAAGCTGAATTTCCAGTCCATGAGTACGATGTCGTCCTCCGTCTTGGGATAAGTCTTCACGTGCTCCAACCGTGGGGGCTTCGTACCCAGGACGAATTTGGTCATCTTCAGGCTGTCCAAGAATGCAGGGGTCGAGGTCGACAAGACCTGGTCCACGGAGCCCACGATAGTGTCGCAGAGCACGGGGGCGTAAATGGGCCAGAACTTCACAAGGAAGCTGTTGATCCACTCGAGGCTCTCGGTATCCGTCTCCAGCTTGTTCTTGGCCATCTCGCGGTTGAGGTCGTCTCGAGCATTTCGGCGCACGCGACGGATGGAGGTCCGGTAGTAGGTGCCGCAGACTGCCATGATGATGAAGACCCATCCCAGCCCGCCGCCGAGGATGCCAATGACCCATGTGCTCAGACAGGCGAAGAGGATGACGCCTGTGTTGTGGTACCAGTCGCCGTAGAACTTGTCTTCGATCCTGCCTTCGAGCCACGTCTGGTGGTCCAGCATTGTGCCGTCGTCCTGGTCCTTGTCCTCGGAGCCCGGCATGCCGAATCGCGGTGCCCAGCCCACGCGGTCCCACCGCGCGTCCTCGTCGAGCTCCGGCGCATGGCCGTTCGCCTGGTCTCCGTTGGCAGGGACGGCAGCGGCGATGGCGCCCGCTTTGGTGGGTGCTGGAAGGTCGTACTGGGGCGGGGCTCCCGAATCGTCTGCGTCCGAGACGAGGGCCGTGGCATTCTTGTTGCGCTCATGGTGGAAGCCGGGCGGGACGCGTGCTCTTGCCTGGGCGCGCTTCTCTTCCGGGCTGGCATCGGGGTCGAACTCGAAGGCCGCGCTGCCGCCTTTCCGCGCCTCGTCTATGACCGTCTTCTCGGCCGCCGCCGCCGTGACGCTCGAATCGGGGTCGCGGGCAGCTTCCATGGCGCCCTGGGCCTTGAGCTCGTTCGCGCGCGACTCGGTAGCCATGTCGGCAATGTCGAGCGGAGGTCCGGCCCGCTGGCTTGCGCTACCGCGGCAGGGTGAAGGTGTGCAATGGGGACCCTCGCGGTGGTGAGGCACGGGAGCTGTGGGTGAGAAGAAGGAAGCTCAACAGAGAGCCAGCAGCGAGATGGCTTGTGGGTTGGCGCAGCCGCAAACCTGCTTGTTGGTCCGTTAGCCTAGCCGCATACTCCCCGCCCGATCAGATCACCAATTGCGACTCACTAGCGATGGGGCGTGCCGCCAAATGGGCGAAAAACAAAGGACAGCCAAAAGAATGAGTCGTCTGCGATGCGTGAAGACGTGGACAGACACAATGGCCCGGCCCCGGGTGCTCGATGAGGAAGCTTGCATAAGAGCTGTTTACCACGGCACCGCTTAGCTTCAACAATGACGTTCCGCGCGTCTCTTCCTGGCGAAGCGTGCACTGCCACACCTCACGCTTGCAGATAGCCAATATTCGCGGCAATTATTGGCAATGCTCGACATTGATTCAGGGGCACATTGTTGATCAGCGCATCACTCACGAGCAGGCTAGTGGAAGCTCTTCACGCCGCGATGCGCGAGCTATCCTCCTAGCTCCAGGGTCCATCACCACCACCACCACCACCACCACCAGCCACCAGCCACCAGCCACCAGCCACCAGCCACCAGCCACCGTTCGCGCACGACTTGACATTTCCTCGCCTCCCAAGGCCGCGCAATACTCGACGCGTTCTCAGCCCAGCACGCTCGCCTGCATCTCCGTTTCACCGAGGCACTGAGTCGCTGTGGGTGCTGACAAGTGTGATCTTCGCGCGCATGCAAGTCATCGGCCCTGCGATCGGTCCGACAGGGTTCATCCCGCATTATCCAAACGCGCGCTTGTCATCGCGCTACACGGCCACATCAGAGAGGAATGCTTGCATTGACCACGTTTCTGAGGATTGTCACGAGTCCAACACGTGAGAATTACTCTTCAAGGCTGAGCCAGCTACTTCGTTGCTACAACTAGCTAGTCAAGTCGTGGCCCAATAATGCAGGTTGTGTATGCAAGTTCGTCAATCATCGCTCTGCCCGTATCAAATGATAACGCAAATCTAAGGCCTGAGGCCACGCAAGGCAAAGGCTTCGCAAGTGGCAGTGAACAAATCCGTGAACCCATGTCGAGCTGAGCTTCAGGAGCCACACATCCGCCGGGCGCCACAAAAGATCCAGGCCCAGAGCCGACAGAGGACCCACTAATGTACCGCGAGGCTGACGAGGAGGAACTTCCGAGGATGCCGCCTTGTGCTTCAAAACTCCTTCAGCAACCTCACCAGTCGGCTGCCCACCCTGCACGCACACTCAGTAAGGACCGCTACTTACGACCGGATACCTCCTTCCAGACACGCCGTCTTGCACGCCGCCTGGAACATACCTATGCGTCCTTCTGTCTCGTTCTCTGTCCCTGCTGTGTTCTCTGGATCTATCGTAGTGGCCCCGATCATCCCAGTCCTTCCTTGTGTCTCTCTCGCGGCTGCCGTCTCGATCGTCCCACTCATCTTTGACCCTATCATGGCTTCGTGTTCTGGCAGCATCGCGCTCTCGCTCGCGCTCACGCGGGTACGCTGCATCTTCCGTTGATCGACGGCGATGCCGTGCACGGCTGCCACTGCCGCTACCCATATCATACGACACCGGATCTCTGTCTCGATCTCGTTCATGTTCTCGGTCGTGGTGCTGATCGCGGGCATACGGCGGCTCGAACTCGCGTGGTGGACTCACAGGCACAGAGGCTGCTCCCCACCTGACATTCTGTGGGACAGGTCTATAACTGGTGCGTGGCGGCATCGTAGGTCTTCGATCGTAGTAGTTCCGCGCCTCCATTTGCGCCACATGTGTTGCAAAAAGGGGTGACTTGGTGGGTCCATATTGGGGTTGCGGGGACGTTGCTTTGGATGACGTGCGTTCCATGGGGTAGTGGTGATGTGAGTTGCGACGATCTCCTTCGTAATAGGTAGGAAAGTATTCCCGGGGTGCCATGGGTTCGTGAGAGCGTCTATGGCGCAAGTCGGGTGTTCGTCGCCTCGAGGGCGGGCGCTCTTCATCCGACTCCGAGTCTGTCGTCGATAGCGAGCCCTCGCGTCGTGGCGGATGAGGGCGCTTATGCAGGCCATATCGCGGCATCGGCGGTGGAGCAGTTGCGATAGGTGTCGCATCTTCGTCTGATATGCTGTCGCTCTCATATCTTCCTGGGATGCTCTTCTTTCTGCCATTGAAAGGGTTCAGCATATGTCTAACTCGTGAGGTTACTGCCCTTCCACTCCGATCATCGCCTGGGTTGATTGCCTGTTGTTTCGAGACGTGACGCATAAAGGACGGCCGCAGTCTGCTCTTGCGATACATTGGATCCTCAAAGTACTTGAAGGCGCCATGTCGCTCATCGGCGGACGATCCATCGCCGGACGTGTCGGTCGAGGTTCGTGGTCCCGGCTCAGCAGCCAAACGTGCCCTCTCCGCCTCCTCGTCCGCTTCCCGCTTGAGTCGAGCAGCGACGCCCTCGTACCAGGTCTCCATAGCATCATCAGGCTTGTCTGGGAAGCACTCCTTGGGCAGCACTTTGGGAAAGACATTGTTCGTCTCCAGATCTACCACGTCATACTTCTCGACAGACTTCTGCAGAAACGGCACATGGTCCTCTGGCCCAAGCAGCAATTGTATGGTTTGCCATGTCACGAAGCCCTGCTTCTTCAGCGCGGGTACATTGGGGGTGGAGTAGCCGTCATCGGTTGGGCCTGGCTGCAGGCTGTGATAGGCGCCGAGCGAGCGGTAGATGAAGGCAATCGAGGATGGAGGTGTGTCCTTGAAGAGGACGTCGTAGTTGCCGCCCACGTCGCGGTACCAGGCCGCGATCTGCCAAGGGGTGAGGTCGGGCGACTCGCTTGGTTCGAACTTCTTGCTCTACAGTAGCGTCATCAGCAATCAGCACCAGCATCTCCACAACATGGCGTGCGCCTGAAGCTCGCCACGACTCACAATCATGTCTGCAATGCCCTTGAGCAGACGGTCGAGCAGCGGTGTTCCGCATTTGTCCGGCTTCAGCAAATAGCCCCAGTACTCGCACGCCTCGCGGTGCGTTGCATCTGCGTGGGCTGCATGCTCTTGCCGCTCCTCGTGCTGCTCTTGATCCTTTTGCGATTCCGCGGCCATATCATTGATCTGCGACTAAAGTCGGAACACTGCGCCTTGAGCATATATGTGCGCTCAGCTGAGCGTCGTGCTTCCTTGCTTGTGAAGATGCGGTGAGCTCCGAGATGCCCCGCGGTGATCCTGCAACATGGGACGCGACCAGCTTGAGTGGAAGACGTCGACTGTTTATAATACATGCATGGGCGCCTATCAAGGCATGCGTCAGGCAGCTGACTGGCGGACTGCGCCTCTGTAGTGCGCAGGAACCTGTTCATAGAATGCGTTGTCCGAGGATGAGTGGCTGGTGATCGTTCCCCTGTCCCAAGCTGACATCACGGTTCACGCGTGGGACAGGGGGGGGTTGGGCTGAGTCGCGACTCAGGCAGCTATCAGGCAGAAACCAATAGAGCATCGAGTTAGACACAAGCATCGTGTTTACGTTGGATACAGGCCATGTTTGACAATGCTCAGTGTTTGAAAATATAGATGCATATTCTGTCTATTACATTCGAGACGTGTTGGGCGTTCGTTCACTAGGACGCTCCTAACCACGCTCAAGGATTATTTTGACCAGCTACACTGAAGTACATGCATGTCATCCCTCATAACCGATCGCTGCAAGAAAGCCTGTATCCCCGTAAATCTACCGGACATTGCAGAAACGAAATCACCCCGTTCAGTGCTCGAGCAACCTCAGCGAACCTTGAACAACGACGTTCTCAAGGATCGAACCGGGGGGAATATCGATTGTTGAGCCCTCGGTCGCAACGATGATGACAGTGCCCTTGAGAGTGACGCCACGGCCAAGGTTGACCGGACCAGTAATGGTAAGATGATCGAGCTCGACAATCTTGGGGATGGAGGGAATGCGTGACTGGAAGCTGGAGACCTTCTTGAAGTCGCTGCCAAGCTTAATCAAAGGAGCGGGACCGAAGCGGTTGGGGTCAATGACCAGCTGACCGTGCTGAAGAGTGTACAAGTCAGACTTGACGAGCATGAGATCGGAGCACGTCTTGACCGGCAAGAATCGTCTCCTCGGAACGTTGACACCATGTGCGTTTTTGAAGTGTTTGATGGCGGCACCAACAGCAGTCTCGAGTTGGAGGACTGAAATGTCGGCCTCGCCCTTCTTGTCGGCAGGGATAGACTTGCCATTGGGGATGATCTCCATGGCGAGCTCGTTGGCCTCGACGACACGCTTGACGGCCCTGACGTTCATCCAGATGTTGTTAGTGTTGAAATACTTGAATTTCTTGATCGACTTGAACTCGTTGACATGTTCCTTGGGAACCTGGGCGATTTCGAGCAGACGGACGGAGCCCTCGTAGTCAATGATGGTACCACCCTTGACGTCAGCCTTGGTCTTGTCGGTCAACTCCATGATGTACTCGGCCTTGGAGTCGACCATGTGCTGCAAAATACGGAGATCGACAACGGCACCCAAGTTGTCGGCGTTGGACAGGAAGATGATCTCAATGCCGCGGTCAAGAAGCTTGTCAAGCATGCCAGTGTTGTACAGGGACTCGAAAACGTCGCCGTGGCCTGGTGGGTACCAGTTGGCGAGATCTGAGTCGATGGTTTTGGGCGCGGGCAGGAGCGAGTCCTTGAGGATACGTGGGTACCGCGACTGGTTGAAGGTGAGGATGTCGATATTGTGGCCCTCGTATTTCTTGATGATGCTGGCTGTGTCGGTATCGGTGTTGAACGAGTTCATCAGCACGAACGGCACGTTGACGTCGTACGTGCGGTTGAGGTACTCGATCTGGCGCACCGACAAGTCGAGGAAGGACATGCCATCACGGACCTCGATGACCGACTTGGGGCCAACGCAACCCATGGAGGTACCGAGACCGCCGTTGAGCTTGACAACCGCCAACTTGTTCAGGTATTCGACAGCCTCCGAATTGGCCAGATCATCGTAGTTGACAACCTGCTCTGCCTTTGGGGGCGCGATGCGGTTCCAATCGATGGCGGTGCCTTTTGCCTTGTCGTTCAGGTATCGGCGGAAGAGCGCGAAGAAGTTGTCCATTTCCGTCTCGAAGTACTAGGTCTGGTCAGTTATCGTCCTTTGATCTAAAGTCCACCTCGACTCTGCTGAGCTTGCGGCTTTGTGATGACTTGTACGATGCAAAAAGCCCATTGGAGCTATGAGGGCGAATTGAATGTGTGCGGAGGGGTTTTGCTCACCTTCTTCTCAGCGGGGTCCTGGACGGTGTCTGCGAGCTTGTTGAGAGCATTCCGCATTTGCGAAGCGGCAACATTGGTGGATGTGTTCTCGAAGGCCTAGTGAGAGTCAGAGTTAGCAATCTGTTACTTATATATGAGCTTTGGCGTATCATTGCCAGCTCGAAGACTTTCCTGGTGCGCGGAGATGCCACTCCGAGCAGCAGGACCACCGCCGTACAGCCATAGGAAAAAAAAGGCTTGACTAGTTTCTCCGAGAGAACATGACGTCGACAGGGAAAAGCTACGACAGCGGCAGCTGGCAACGATAACCACCCAAAAACACTCCCAGTCGGTGCCCTGCCAACCATAGCGGGGTTGATCCTCCAGTACGGAGAATCACCGCCCTCAAGATTGTGCAACGCGCGCTCGAAATAAAAAACAGCGAAAGCGTGGGTTGAAGACATTGTCGCCAAAGTGCAACGGCAAGCGGGCTGCTGCAGTCTGCGAAGCTGCAGGTACGGAAGGGTAACTTACCACGTGGGACTGCGACTTGCCGTGGTGGCGCTGCGAGTTGAAGCCGCCCTCGTCCTTGCCGGCGGCAGCAGAGGGCTTGAGGTGTGATGGAATTGCGCGAGAAGCCATTGTGTCTGTGTGGTGGGCGTAGAAGTGAGGAGAAGGGGTGTTTGAGAATAGATCAGCGAAGAGGCGGTCTGTGAGGGCCTTATCGAGGTTGGTCGGTGAGGGCCTGTGTTGGCGCGGTGTCAACGTGGGGCAAGAACGTGCCTGGAACCAGCAGGTGAACTGGGGTGAGTGCAGATTCGGTGCAAGTCGACGGACATGGCCTCTTTATACGTCGTTACCGGTACTAGCACAGTGCGTGGCAACTGCCTGGTGATCTGCTCCAGCTCCAGCCTGGTCGGTTCTCAACATACTCTGCAGGTCGAGTTCTCAGTTCGATGCTAATACCGTCTCACGGCGATTTTTAGCGAGTTCTGAGTATCATCCTGCTGCTCCTTGAGCTTCTACGAGCAACAAGAAGCCTTTTGAGTATTTTCTCACATCCTAAGCCGCTGCCACATGTCGATGTTCGCACCGCACTCTCTGTGGGGTTCATCGACGATGGCTGCAGGCGTGCACATCGTTCTTGCCCATCCTTACCCCTCCCTCCCTCGTTGTTTCCCTCTGCACCCTCGCGCCTAGGACTGTATTGCACCGCAAGATAGACTGCATGTCACCATCCCCCCAGCTTGCCCGTAAGTACCCGAACAACAGGACGCAGCACCTCATCAGGGCCGGTGGCATCTGCACAACTTCACGATGCACAATTGTTGGGGTAAAATTTCATTGGGGAGGAGCTATGACCACTGCGCTAGCAGGGGTGCGTGGCGGGTTGACGTCGCCATGTTCAGCATCCCGTCCAATGTTTCGCTCAACAACTGCCCCAGACCGGAAGCCAAGCGCAAAAGACGGGAGAGTGGCAAACGTCAAGTGCGCCGCGGTTCCCCATGTAGTGTGGAGGAGAGGATACTCGGGTGAATAGACTCGAGGGTAGGCCCTAAGCGCGGGTTTTGGTCGGAGAACAGCGGTGGGCAACTGCAACCAGTCGGAATCGCGAGCACCCCCGAGTGCTCGCTCACCCACGTGGGGGACCACTGTTTTCCTCCGGTCTCTCGCATCGCCCCAATGTTCCCGCCTGTTGTGAATCCGCATAACCTCTCGGACTGAACTAAACACGACGGCCCTTCGGCTTGGGCTCAGCCTCGGGTGCTTCGCACTGGCCGCGTTATCTCCACGGCAGGCGCATCTGCGAACGGCACAGCAAGCGGCTTCTCGATTCTGAGTCGTATGCTTGCGAACTGGTCAGTTTCTTCAAGGAAAAACTTCCTTCTCAGCACTTGCACGGTCCATTCGAGCATGCTTTCCAAAGTCTTGAATTCGGTCGTTGATATTTCCTGCCAATGTCAATCTGATACGTCCCAATCACGTTTGGCGCCCTCTTACTTCGAACAGGAGCGTCTCCAATTGTGCGTAGTCATCTATTCTCGCCATCTCCTGTATGCCATCGATCCAGAGGTTAACAACCACGGGTTGCTTCTGGAGCCGTTCGTTGGGATTCACGCCAATCAGACAGGGAATACGAAGGTTGCGAAGATACAATACATCAGAGCGCGTGCGTGGACTTCCGATGACCTCGGCGATGGATAGATTGTGGCTGACTCCATCTCCAAACATGCTTCCTTTGGGGTAATAAACACTCGTCTCAATGGCAAATATAGGTGTCGTGCCTGCAACCTCTTTGACGCTGGTGACAAGTGACTCTGACAATGCACCAGTAGACACCCAGTCATCGTTTTGCAGACGTGCCTGGATAGCCTTACTGAGTATGCCGTAGTGAATAGTGCTGGTGTCGACCGTATCCGTGGACGACGCAGACTCAAACTTCTTGTCCAAGGTGATGGTAACACTAATTAGTGCCCGCTGTCTCTTTTTGCGTCCCCATACATCAGTGCCTGCGTTGACGGTGACCTCGAGGTCTTGAACCAAGATCTTGTCGTAGTGGCCGCTTTGAGCCTGTGTCGCATCCCACACAGATTTGCCTACATAGCGAGTCGAAGTCATGGTGCAAGGCGAGGCCGGCTGTGTCGATGGTGCGGTAAAGAGATGGCAGCGAACGTGAATGGTCCAAGCTAGAAAGCCTACTTTGGAAGTGGGGTGACGCTCGACGCCTCAGCGGCTCAGCCCTGGTACGCCCGCACGGACCCTCGTCGCGAGCGCCCTCAGTCGAAGCTTCTAGCTCCGCAACCAAAGTATTTCTGCAATCACCTCTGCAGCCTGCACACGACCAAACGCTGCACCTATCGACCCAAATACCCCAAGAGATAACCGCACACGTTCCAACATGGCCGACGCATTAAAAGCGGAGGGCAACAAGCTCTTTGCCGAAAAGAAGTTCACCGAGTCCATGTGAGTTCCCCGCAAACACGACCTGAACCCGCTCCTCGCTAACGCAACACAGTGAGAAGTTCACACAAGCCATCGAGCTCGATCCCTCAAACCACGTGCTGTACTCGAATCGATCAGGCGCTTATGCCTCGCTGAGAGACTGGGAAAACGCCTTGGCCGACGCAAACAAGACAACCGAGATCAAGCCTGATTGGGCCAAAGGCTGGGGTCGCAAGGGAACAGCGCTGCATGGGAAGGGTGAATGGAGTAAGTTTAGTCTGGTCAAGATCGAAGAGCGCCACTAACATATGGACAGTCGAGGCGAAGGACGCCTTCGACGAAGCCCTGAAACTCGACCCGAACAATGCGCAAGCGAAGTCAGGACTCGAGGCGGTTCAGCGCGCTGTCGAGGCTGAAGCGCGGTCTGACGGCCTCATGGGTGATGATCCTTCGGGCGGCCTGGGAGGCATGTTCAGTGACCCGAACATGATCCAGAAGCTCGCAAGCAACCCCAAGACCGCATCCTTCCTCGCCGACCCCGAGTTCATGAATAAGCTCCAGCGGCTGAAGAGCAACCCGAACGACGTCGGCTCATACATGCAGGACCCCCGCTTCCTGCAGGTCATGAGCGTGCTCCTGGGCATCGACATGCAGTTCGGTGGTCCCGGTGCGGGTGGAGCAAGTGGTGGTGCGCCACGTGAGGCCGAGGAGGATGTCGAGATGCCAGACGCGCGACCAGCACCCAGACAGCCCGAGAAGGCCCCGGAGCCCCAACCGGAACCAGAGCCCGAGGAGAGTGAGGAAGACAAAGCCGCGAAGGAGGCCAAGGCCAAGGCAGATGAGCTGAAGAAGAAGGGCACCGAGTTGTACAAGAAGCGGCAATTTGACGAGGCCATTGCGAACTACACACAAGCATGGGAGACACACAAGGACATCGCGTACAAGACCAACGAGGGGGCTGCCAAGTTTGAAAAGGGCGACTACGAGGGTTGTATCAAGGCGTGCGAGGAGGCTGTCGAGTATGGCCGCGAAGTGTATGCCGACTTCAAGATCATTGCAAAGTAAGTCACATCCGACACATTCCTTGAACCATCACTGACATACCACAGGGCGTTTGCCCGAATCGGCACTGCCTACGAGAAGATGGGCGACCTCACCAACGCTGTCCTATACTACCAGAAGGCACAGACCGAGCACCGTACACCCGAAGTCCTTGCCAAGCTTCGTGCGGCGGAGAAAGCCAAGATCAAGGCGGAGAAGGAGTCTTACATTAGCCCGGAAGAGGCTGAGAAGGCCCGTGAGCTCGGTAACGCCAAGTTCAAGGAGTCGGACTGGCCTGCGGCCGTCGAGGCATACACTGAAATGATCAAGCGCGCGCCTGAGGATCCACGAGGATACTCGAATCGTGCCGCTTGCTTCATCAAGCTTCTCGAATTCCCATCTGCCGTGACGGACTGCGACGAGGCTATCAAGCGCGACCCCGGCTTCATCCGAGCCTATTTACGGAAGGCCCAGGCTTACTTCACCATGCGCGAATTCAACAAATGTCTCGAAACATTGACCGAGGCCACAGAGCACGACACGGACGGCAAGAACGCAAGAGAAATCCAGCAGCAGGAGACCAAGGCTCTGCAGGCTCAGTATGCTGCACGAGAGGGCGAGACTGAACAGCAGACCATGGAGCGCATTCAGCGCGATCCAGAGATTACAAGCATTCTGCAGGATCCAGTGATGCAAAGGTACGCATAACCAATGTACGACTCATCTCAAGGCATATACTGACTTTTTCACTCAACAGCATCCTCCAGCAAGCTAAGGATGATCCACAAGCGTTGCAAGACCATCTCAAAAATCCTCAAATTCGGGCCAAGGTTCAAAAGCTTGTGCACGCCGGTGTCATCAGAATGGGTCGTTGAAGACGTAAAGAGCTCAAAACTCGGCTATCTGTACTGGATTCCGTCGGCTGGAAACAGAAGCTGTGTCGAGAAAAGACTGATCACCTTGATCTTCATGTTTTCAAATTCCTTTGCATAGCGTATAGGTAATGTCAATATATGGTCCAAACACTTTCCGTTTCTTGTTAGTCAACGGACTGGACCGTGAATACCGGCTCCAAGATTGATTGAGACTCAACTCTGGGCTGCAAGCGGAGTCTGTTGACCTTAGCCTAGGATCACATCTGCTCCGGATGCACTCCATGTGCGGGCGGTTGAAGGTTCAATTTACTCCACCAACAACATTAATGCCGTGTGCACGTTCTCACGATGACAGCCATCAAGCAGGCGGCCTGATCCTTCCAAGATCCCGCCGCATTGCTAGCGCCTACAGTGTGACGAGGATAAGTCATTGTAACATCGCACTATGGGAGATTAACTTCACCAAGATGACATGCTATATCAAAGCACAGAAGTTGATTGTGGGTGCGGAACACGCATCGTCCGATGTTGTCTCTTGGTCACTGGCAGCTGGATACATGACCCATTGTTTAGCTCACTACAACCTTCGCCTCTGAACCTTGCTGGCTACATCACAGCCCTACATGCCCGTCAGCTTCGGTATTGGACTGCAATGAAAAGTCACTGCACTTTTTCTTGGAGTATCGTGGTCTGACAGCCCGATAGAGTGTACGAAATATCGTGGTCGACAGGAAATCACTTCTTCAACCAAGGGCACAGTACGTGGTTGCTTGCGTCCTGGAGTGGAGAAGTCCCAGTATGTTGAATACCGTGCGCTATCAGACCACGCTTAAGAAGACGAAGAGCGCCACTAAGCGCAAGAGTTAACAGGATTAATGTCAATGTTGGTCGTCAAAATTTTCGGACGTAGGACCGCCAGTGGGCAGAGAGTGGCGAACTAGACATCTGATATGCGCACTCACCATGAGAATTATGGGGAAAACGATTCTTCAGAAGCGAGCCGACCACCGTGCATTGACAATACAGAAGACAGAACGCCGTACTACTCTATGAAAGGCTTGCTCAAGCCTAAAGTTCATACCCAGAACATGTTATGTTACGCCGCGTGCAGTAATCATAAGAGATGCCTGAATGCGAACTGGCTTACTTGGTTTTGTGGTTGGCCAATCACAACGAGATCTCAATCGATATGTCACCGCCATGCCTGAAACTCCCGATGCTTCAACTGCCTTCAACATCCGCAACGCAATCTCTCGATCTTTCTTTCATCACTGAAATTTCACGCCTTTGTATTCAAGCTATACTGATTTCAACTACGCCTGTGATATGCCGTCCTCAGTCGCAAGCATTGCTTCGCCGAGGTCGACGTCCTCCGATAACAGCTCCGCACGGCGCAGATCGCGCGTGACAGTGACTCCGGAGCATACGCAGAAGAGAGTACGCGAAAACCAAAGGCGCCACAGGGCACGTCAGAGAGACTATGTGACATCACTGGAACAGAAGCTGGCAGATACCGAGAGGGCCCTCACTGAGGCAAGGGCCGAGATTGCTGTGCTCACGGCCACGAACACGAATTCTCAAAACAACCAACTTACAACGTTAAGCATCACGAACTCGGTCAACATACTCGAGAGTGGTCCAAGTTCGAACAAACAATCTGAGCTAGCAATGTTTGATGATGGCGGCCCACAACTTCAGTATCTTGGCAGCCCAGACGTTGTCTTCTTGAGCGACACGCTATCACCATCCTTTCTCATCGATATGGATAGCTTCCAGATGTCCGTTCCGACCCCTCCAATGGAAGAACTGGAGCCTATCGGCGGGCCACCACCTTGTTGTTCAGATGCTACAACAAGCCTACCACCACGCAATGAGTTTGTCGACCCTGAATGCTCCACTTGCAAGACGAAGCCGCCTCCGGATCCTTCTGAAAGCACGACTTTGTGCGCGCAAGCATTTGTCTTGATATCACAGCAAAATTTTCGGAACTTGGATCCTCAAACGATTAGATTGTGGTTGGCGCAAGGACTGAGGAGAGCACAAAGGGAAGGAGAGGGTTGCAGAGTAGAGAACGGCGCGCTAATGAGACTGCTGGACTATATCAGTGGACTTTGAAAGAACGCCTCTCATGTTGCCAACTGCTATGCTTTGTTGCCGAGAACGAACGGCGCTATACAAGTGGGCCTCGGCGGTTTGGAATGCAGTTGGACTGTGTCAACTTTTCACCATCCAAAATCAACGAAGTCCTTCACTCATGTCATATCGTGCACCATACTTGATGTGGTTCACGACCTGGAATGTTCCGGCGGACATGTCAAGATCGTATTGCTTGTGCCTCGATATGCGGGGTAGCTTAGCTAAGATGGTATACAAGTCACGTTGGTGACATATCAAGTTTCCCTCATCTGCCACCCTTTCATCTTTAAGTTGCGCTGTCTTACCAGACGTTGCCACAAAACTCTTTCAAGAACCATTATGGACTCAACGGCTATATACAACCACGTCTCTGAGCGCTACAGCGCTACTGCACGCGGCGATATCTCGACACACCATGTCCAAACCGTCGCACAAGCTTTTGGATATTCTGCACAGGAGCTTGCATCGATCCCAAGCGAATCAAATCTTGGCCTTAGCTGTGGCAACCCACTTGCGCTAGCGAACCTCAATGAAAGCGAGACAGTGGTTGACCTGGGATGTGGTGCAGGGTTCGATGTCTTTCTCGCCGCGAAGAAGCTCGGACAATGGGGGGAGGCAATTGGGATTGACATGAACGAGGCAAGTAAACCGTGCATAGGTGAGGCAAAACGCCATTTGATACTTGTAGGATATGCTCGCCAAAGCCCGCTCGAACGCTTCCAAGACCAACACCGCCAACGTCGCCTTCATCAATTCACGTATCACAGCCATCGACCTCCCAGACTCGAGCGCGGATGTCATAATTTCGAATTGTGTCATCAATCTTGTCCCAGAACCGGAGAAGCATCTCGTGTTCAAGGAGATGCATCGCATACTGAAACCTGGCGGCCGTGTCGCAGTGTCCGACATATTGACCAAGAAACCACTGACCGAGCACATGCAACGCAATATCGCGCTGTATGTGGGCTGTGTCGCTGGAGCCAGTAGCAGGGACGAGTATGAGAAGTGGTTGAACAATGCAGGGTTCCAGGATGTTGCGATTGTGGACGCAGGGAGTGATCTGAATGTATACACACGTGGTGATACCAATACAGGATGTTGCTCTGGCGTGAGTGAGCAAGAGAACGAGACACTTCAAACTTGTCGTGGTGGCAAGCAAGAAAACGACGGCGGCGTAGTAGACGACATGAAGCGAGACTGGAGTAACATGGACTTGAACGAGTGGGCTGGTAAGTACTCCCTTTTGAAGTATGGTGTAATGTGCTAATGTTGCCTAGGCTCTTTTAAGATCTTGGCAGTGAAGAAGCCAGAATAGCGGAGAGTATGGGTGTGAGGACATCTGAGACTCGCTTCTCTCATAAATCTTAGTTATTTGACAGATTGTAGCTTGAGTTATGTCTGAGGAACAATTTTGCAACGCAGCCCAAATATTCTCTACAGTTTCATGCGGGGTCGATATGATGCTGATCGAGGATCGCGATAGCTGACATTGCAAGGCGTATGCATTATGCACACACGGAGGCGCAAAGGCCGTGTACGTTTTTGTACAGTTCTTGGTCGCTTGATTGGTTCGTGTGGTTGATATAGGTTAAAGTGGTTTGACAAGGGTCGGTGTGTGTGTTGGTGGTAGTCTGCGTCCATACAGGAAGGTAACACATAAACGTAATTTAGATCAGGGCTTGTTTTATATGCGTATGCTCGAACGGTGGTCTTGTTTTCATCATAGGGATGGTCGTGACAATATCGTGACATGCGCAACGATTACTGGTAATCGCCGACTCTTTAGAGTTTCAACCCCGCATCCGGTTACGTTATTCCCTCACTGACTCGAACAGGGTCCAACGCGTTGGTGCGTCAACAACATTACAATAAAGATGGCGGTGTATCTTGAGAAGGAAGAATAGTATTAGAGTGGACAATGAAATAAGCCAATAGTGCTCAACTAGGTTGGCGGAAAATTGGCTTCGAACGAAGAGAAGAGTAAGTCTTCAGACTATGCTAATTTCCCTGGTTCTAACAATGCCACTTAGTCCTAGAGCATGTTGTGGTTGCAAATGGTAGGGGGTTTCGTCCCTATCTTGCGCTCCCCAATTCTCTAGCTCAACCAGTTCTGTTGCCTGTGTAATGATCCTCACATTGTAAGGGCCTTTGCTAGTTGGCGAGGATTCTGCCTTGCTCGTGAAGCTCTCCGTGGTTATGCTCCATGGATCTTTTGTTTTAGAATATCCCAAGGAGCTCTTTGATCCCTTCATCTTACAAGTGCCAGCTCCTGATCGGCTACTGGAGGTGAATGCCCGCGCACTGTGGAGAATTTCCTTGAACATCGGCCTCAGGGTGGGTAGTGAAGCTGCGACGATACCGACTGTAAACTCGATATAATTCCAGACATTAAATGAATCGCTCACGGTCCAGTCAAGCTCGTTCAATACGTTCCACTGTTTGATGGCCTTGATAATCGCGGCGGCGCAGGCGAACCAACCCAGACTCAAAATGGCCATGAGAGATAGTTTTGTCCGCCAATTCAGTTGCAAACCCCAAATCAGAGGGACTGGCAGGGCTGCGAAAAACATGTCCGTCGCGATGTTGAATGCCGAGTTCATTAGTCCCAGGTTTCTGAAAGTTGTCATGGAGTAGCACTTTGCCGTCCCGTTTCCGAAGGGTGGAGGTCTCAGGCTCCCGTCCCACGCGGCGTTGATAGGTAAGCATTGGAAGATAAGAGTACTGCAGGAAGTTAGCCAAGGCCCTAGTAAGGGAAATCTGTATCTATCAATTGCTTGGATGAGAAAAAAACAAAATCTAGACCATGTGAAGGAAATGCTTCGGTTGCCTTCATCGGCCCACTCTCGAAGCTTCGTGCACAAGAATTACGTACCCAGCACATGCCATAGTCATAACAATCAAGAATGCTATGGCAGATCGGAGGAGCCACTTGTAATTTCGCTGAGCAGTAAGACGCAGAAGAGTCAAGGCAATGGATACCTTCACTGTCGAGATGCCCACTACCAAAACACGAGGTATGAATCAGTATATGTTTCACAACCACAGCACACACCGACGCTCACCCATCATAGTGATAGCTTGTACATATTGTATCTTCGTGAGCTTCACAAATTTCGAAGGATGAAGCATGAAGATGACTATCATGTGGCGGCCGAGGCCACAGTCGACGCGTAACTTGAAGCAAGCAAATGTAGTTGTGCAGAAAGTCTTGAGTATGGGTCAGCTCAGAAAATAGCGGTCCAATGTTTTGATGTTCACACACCATAGCCAGAAGCATTATCCAATCATCTATGCCGAAGATTTTGAGCATGGAGATTCTGACATAGCATCGCAGCGACACCACAAGAGCTGCCACTGCGAAGCAGGTCCCGGTGATAGCCAAAATTTGTGGAGAGTTGTTGAAGGATATTTCTTCGGGTGTTGGCGGCAGAGGCGCAGGCCCCTGACGCCGAAGCAAGTTTTGCCAGTCTCGAGCCATAAGAAAAGACTGCTGTTGTCTCGCGGATTCCAAAACGGCAGGCGGTCGTATGATGAGAGAAGTCGGGTACGGTATAGTTGAGAGGCTCAAGCAATCAAGTACTCTCCAAGTCATGAAGAAGGGCGGCCACTGGGTGTCATTAAGAAGCCTACATGCCCGTTAATTGACGACTATATCTATGGCATGCGACGCGCGGGGACGTGTAAAGGCATTGATACTTGTGTTGCTTGCATGCGTACGTCAACCCATGTAAAATTATCACCAGTCCAGGGATTGGTGCTGTTCATTTAGCCCTACGAAGTTGACCTTGGCTGCTCCCGACCTTATTTGCGCGACGTCTGTTGTCTGGTCCGACTCCGCACGCTTACCCGTGTATGAGATCGCATCGCATTGATGTGGACTTCAGCCTGGCAACTGGGACGCAAAATGGGCATCAGGGAATATTACAGGATCGAGAAATCTGCACGCTTGCACCCAGAAGATGGTGCTATTAACATTAGCCGTGCAGATTATCTCCTGTGGCAGAAACCCGAGCCATCGAAACCCCGGGATCGATTGCCAGGACGGGGACGCGAACAGCTGTGTCAAAGACTGGTTCGGGTGCAGCAATTGCGAGAGGCTTGACGCGAAAGAGTCCTTCATACTTGCCGTGACGGCATCTCCAGATCTAGCGTTGAGTGTGCGGCTTGGCTTAGACGAAGTAGTGTTAAAGTGTTTCTTTTCGCATGGCCATGCCTCTGAGCCGAGGACTCACTGCCAGCGAAGCTGTTGTGCCCTTTGCCCGCGTGGCTTCAGTTGCGCATGTTCCAGATGGGCTCGTCTCGTACAGATAAGCGTCGCAAACTAATTTGCGGGATGTCCATACTGCAGTAGCTACTGTAGGCGAAAAGGAAGTGGCGCGGATAGATGTTGTAGATTGGATGAGACTCGTCAGGTCTCGGAGGTGTGAGCACGGGCACGACTACGGAGGCCTGTGGCTAACGTTAATTTAGCTAGCGGCAAATGTGAATCATGTCCAATGTCCCCGCGCTGCTGTGGACCTTACTTTAACCACCCAATCGACACCGCAGTGTCTCGTCAAGGTTGCGACACATTGGCGGCGCACTGGCTCTCTCGAAATCCCAGTCTTGTTGGTTGGCAACCACTGCGTTTTGGACATCCACAGCGCGAATCTCCGCCGCCGGTGGCTTTATTCTGCAGTGTCCAAAGTCGATGAAGTCCGTCTCCCACAGCGCCGACTTTGGCCTACACGAGACGATGATATATCCATCTCTTGGAGCACCTCGTCGTCGTACAGCAACAATGAGTGTTCGCTCTGCTTCATCAATTTGCCGCATGGCTTCGAGCGAGGGGATTGTTGCATCTGTATTACTTGCATATTGATGAACGCACCATACAAATACTGATCGAGTTGCATGTCAGTACCGCTTTTGTCTCACTTCTCTTCTGCTTTCTTGTTCTATTTCATGCCAGGCTAATGGAGCCAAACTCCGACATATTCTGCTTGAAGAACTATCAGGGTGTGTTCCCTTGCTTGCGTTTGCCTATGCCTCTGCTGAATCCACCTTTCGGATCAGATTATACTGGGAGGAAAGTATAGCATGAAGCTCACAGTTATGGGTCCCAAACTGCATCATGGTTGCAGGTTGAGTACGGTGCAGTGCGTTGCTGCAGTTTATCGCGGGAAGGATCCATCGGCCTAATAATGCCGGCACGTCTAGGCGAGAACGCCGGGATGCCTCCCGAAGCTCATCGGACGTAGCACGCGAAGTGTATCCTCGACTGGGTAGCGCGTGGCGTGATTGGCCTGAAGGAAGCTAAGCTTTGGTCTTGAGGCCGTTTGGGAAGTAATCCCCAGTCAGCCATGAATCCTCCCGCACCGCGACCTACGACTGGTGGGCCGGACTTCCATGATCTCAACTTTCAGGTCTATATCGCCATGGCTCTTCACACCCCTGCATCGGATTCTAAGTTGCGAGGCCTATATGTTCCTCCAAGATGCTCACTGCAACACGGCACATCTCCTGCCGTGTAATTTATCTCGCGTGACCCAGATCCACCCCCAATCGCCATCAAAGTGACCACTCACGAACCTCCGACCCAACTTACTATTCCTAAGCCTCATCATTTCCCCGTTTATCAGGGTATGCAGGGCGTTCGGAGTCTAAGCTCAAGACAGATCTTGCCACACGCGCTCCGCGTGGGACGGAAAGAAAGAAACTCTTATTACGACGGTACGCCGACCAAGTTGGTGCTGTACATCTTCCACTCGACCTGAGTATCAGAAAAAGCAGCTCAAAACAGATTCGCCAATTTGGGAGTTATACATCAGCTACATCCGCGCCGCCGAATGTACATCTAACATCGCTACGCCCTGTGTTTCAGCATCTGCGCTCTCAAAAGATTACAAACGGCTGTACTACCTTGGTATCGCTCTTCTGTTGGATTGACGCCAACCAGTTGCTGGAGGTCGTCACCGCGGTTCCACCTGCCTTGCTTGGGAAGACACGTCCAACACCATGAGGGTTTCCAGCTTTATCACGATCGCACTTGTCAGCGGAGCCAGTGCAACACCACTTGAACCACGGACGATTTTTGAAAGCGATGCTCTGGCAGCGAAAGGCGTACTGAACCTTGGCTTCTTCATTGCGAAGGAAGGCTATGCGAATCCGCAAAAGTGTAATCTTGAAAACACTGCTGTTCGAAGAGAGTGGTGCGTTGGCAAGTCATGATTTGTCCTGGATAAAGTCAACTGACCGAACTATAGGTCAACACTGACATCAATGGAAAAGGAAGACTACATCAACGCGGTGAATTGCTTAGCCAAGAAGCCTGCCCAAACACCGGCTGGCCTGGCAGCAGGAGCCAAAACCAGATATGACGATTTCGTCGCCACACATATCAACCAAACACTCTTCATACATGGCACCGTATGCCTCACATATTCCACAAGCCCTCCAGTTTAGCCATTGCTAAACATATCCAGGGGAATTTTCTATCATGGCACCGCTACTTCACCTGGGCCTATGAACAGACCTTGCGCAACGAATGCGGATACAAAGGCTACCAGCCCTACTACAACTGGGCCTGGTGGGCCAACGACCCAACCAAATCACCCGCCTTTGATGGCTCGGCAACAAGCATGTCGGGCGATGGGGCTTTCGTTGCTAATCGCAGCAATACATGTATACCGAGTCCGGATGCTTGTGGTATTAGTCTACCTCCTGGAAATGGCGGAGGATGTGTAACCTCTGGACCGTTCAAAGAGTACGTCAACCCACTTCTATTCCTAGGCAAAAGAGACAGAATTATCATTGGATCAGCACGACTAACCTGGAAACTAGCTGGCAAGTCAATCTCGGGCCCGTCGCCCCAGTCCTAGCAGACGTGACGCCAAACCCGTCTCCAAGCGGACTAGGCTATAACCCCCGCTGCCTACGCCGCGACATCTCTCGCATCGCTTCATCAGGCTGGACAAAAGATTCCGACATCGTCTCTCTCATCACCCACTCGAACGATTTCCTCACCTTCACAACCACCATGCAAGGCGACTTCCCCAGCGGCTTCCTCGGCGTGCACACAGGCGGCCATTTCACCATCGGCGGGGATCCCGGCGGCGACCTCTTCGTCTCGCCCGGTGATCCAGCCTTCTTCCTGCACCACGCCATGATTGATCGCGTGTACTGGACGTGGCAGAATCAGGATCTGGAGAACAGGTTGTATGCATTGGGCGGAACCTTGACGTTGAATAATGTGCCACCAAGTCGAAATGTCAGTTTGGAAGATGAGATTGATTTGGGGTATGTGGGTGTAGAGAAGGTCAGGATAAGGGATGTAAGTGATACGTTGGCTGGCCCGCTTTGCTATATTTATCTGTAATCCACCACGGTGATCTTCTTCCACAATTCTGGATATAGGAAGCGCACCACTGCCTGCGTATGAAGGGCGGCCGTCTTGTTGCGCTGACGCCGACGAACATAGGCTGACGCTGAGAGTTCTGTTCGACGCGCTTCTTGTGTTGGCGACGATGAGGTCTCGACGGAAACCACGGTACTTGATACGCTGGCGGGGACACTTTGTTATATCTAGGTGTAGTTGCGGGAATAAGGATCGAATCGTCCTTGGGAGCCGGGCTAGGATCGTTGAACCGTTCGTGATCCACGTTGTGTTTGTGGTCGATCCAAACTTGGTTATCTCATCTCGAACCAACCGCCGGGGCCATATGTCGATCTGTAGCATGTTCTCGTCGAACCACTCGGCTCCCTATACTGTATCTGATACGTGCTTGGGCCACTCTGTTTTATATATGCACATAGGCTTGGTTGATGATGAAAGAAAGTCGATCAGTAAGTAGCACGATGTCCACAGATACTCTGTACCCCGATTACTGCAAACGTTCGTAACGTGAATAATGGACGTGTCTGGCTATATGCTATACATGTACAAAAATCGCTGCCGTGCTCAATAACAATGTCCATGTTGGAGTATATGCAAGCTTAGCTTCGTGGAATGTCGTAGCGTGGTATATGTCGTTGCTGAAATCAAAGTCGAAAGTGAAAAGTCTGTCAAAGGTATTCCAAATGCCCGAACGCCTCCTCATACCCAGCCGCAAATCAATAATATACTCATCAAAATCTTTCTCTCAAGATGTTGACTCTTCATCTCCAATGTGTTCAAGTCGCATTAGGTCCACCGTTCTCGTCGTAGACACGGCTCCCTATGCTTTGCCGAATCTTCTCCCGTCTCTTCTCCTTCCTGCCTTCCCTAAATCTCTCCTTCACACCACTAAGCCCGATATACTGCAATTCGTACTTCTTGCTCAGCCCAGGCAGGCTCTTTCCCTGGCGCCAACTGCCACCCCGTTCCGCCCTCAAACTACCACGTGAGCTGCGCTTGGCCACGCGGTTGCTGTTTTCATGGAACGTAGGGGGTTGGATCATGATCTTGGGGGATGAGGTATGTGCTGACGTCTTGGGAGACTTGGGAAAATGCGGAGGAAGAGTGACGTGATGGCGCCTTTTGTTCGTGCCATGACGTTCAACACCCAAGGAGTTTCCAATCAAGAACCCTCCAGAGCCACGGAAGCCGCTCGCGAGGCGCTTGCTGAGTGTATTGGACCTTTTAGGAGGTTCCGGCTCGGGCTCGGGCTCAGACTCAATGTCGCTTGTGTCGCCACCAGGATGTAGTCCCTCTTCTGAGCTGTCATCACTATCTGAAAATCCTTCCCAGAACCCCACGTTTGGGCGCCAGAATGGGTGGAGATGTCCGGAACCGTCACTGACGCTTGGCACCTTGGGCGGATTACGATGTGATCTGCGTGAGTGGGACTCATTGGTATATCGACCGCGATTACTACCAGCACGATTTAGGAGTGTTGGTATGAGATTGTCGGAGTATCGACGCGCGCGCTGAGCCAGAGATAATCTACGTTGAGGATGTGAGTCAGAGCGCTTAGGCGGGCCCGGAACCAGCTGCTTATCCATCTCTTCCATGGGCGTAGGGGGGATGAAGTTAATTTTCGGTGGCTCAGGCGCGGGTCGTGGGTCCTTCAGCGGTGAGTCGACCGCAGACGGTTGCGGCAAAGCAATCTGCATGGGAGGAGTCGATGGCTCGAAGTTCAGTGTTGGCTGCGGAAGCTGCTGCGGTCCATCGTGGTGATTTTCGCTTGCGTCGACGAAGGGTGGTGTTGGCGTAGATCGAATGTCTCGATAGTCGTCAGGTGATAGATGGCTGTCATTCTCCAATTGACGGCCTTCTGGGGCCATCGAATTGACACGGGAGACTTGCTGTACGACTAGCAGAGAATTATTGTTGTGGGGAAAGATGCTGACCGCAGTGGCTTCGGAGACCTCGAGCGTGTCAGACACTTGGGAAAAGGGTGTTGTCGACGCATAGAGATGCCGCGCACCTGCGTGCTCCTCTGTCCGGATAGTCGACCTATCAAAGCTAACACGGCCATGCTCTTCCGAAGGTCTTCTCCACTCGTAACTTGGGCGAATCATCTCGTCGGTCGATACGCGATCGAGGCTTGGTCGAATCACGACCTCAGGAGAGGTTGAAGCTCGTTCTTGACTAAGTGAGCTTCGCCTTCGCTCACCAGACCGTCCTCGAAATGACGGTGAACCAAGAGGACGGGCAGATGGAGACTGTTCTTGTGGCGGCGATAGTGGTGCCGGTGGTACTGATGTTGGTGGCTGTCCTGACGCCGGCGGTGCTTTCGACTCGGCAGCGATTACAGCTCCTTCGGCAGCCTCACGCTCGGCAATCAGTAATCTTACCCTTTCCATCAATGCAGAAGGAGGTCGTCGCTCCTCCTCAGGGTTGCTGGCACCTTGGAATACATGACGTGTCGCAGAATCGGCCAGGTCTTCATCAGGAATCTCGGGCAAAGACTTATTGACGTCGACTGGCCGCTTTGCCTCGGCGACATTGGATCGTTGTCGCCTCTTAAGCGACCGAGGCGAATCAAACGACGGTCCAGGAGATTGTATGGGCGATGTTTGCTCATCGATCGGCGTCTGGAATTTGACGTGCTCGGCACGCCGTGGGCTATTCGGTGGTGACAATTGCGAGTATTGTCTGGGTGTAGATGACAGTGCCGACTTTCGGATGGGCTCAGAAGCGATGCGCTTGTGGTAGGTTATTGAATTTGATCGACTTAGGATATCAGCTGCGGGCTGCAGCACCATTCTCACAGACTCTTGGTGGCGGAGGGTGGCTGCCGAACTATCGATGATTCTCGAGCGGAACGACAACGGCGAAGACACACTGCGCTCACTGCCCAGCGTATCCGATTCAGCACTAGTCCTCTTTGTCCTATCCGCAAGATTGACTCGCTTGTGGACGAGTCGATGTAGCGGGACATCTTCGGGAACCGATGACTGGCGACTCGAAAGCCTCCGAGAAGTACGATCTGGCGTAGGTGAGCCCTCGTCTCTGTAGGCCATGTTCTTCCCAGAGTGCCGCAGTGTCTGTCTTCTTCGGGGCGGCGTCACGATAATCTTCGCTTCCACCACTGTCGAGCCCACTGAAGAAGTCGAGTTCCGCTTCTTGTCTTCACGCCCCCTCTCCTCTGTTGTTTCAGCCGTGGTGACCCGATCTTCGCTCGGCCATCCAATTGACTGTGCAAAGTTCTCAATCGAGGGCGTAACAGGGCTCTGTGTGCTCGCTTCAACGCGCTCACGCAGACCAGATGTTCGTCGTGGTCTGGGACTCGGACTCGGACTCGGACTCGTTGACACGGTTTCAACGACGTCAACGGCAGGATCTGGCACCTTTTGTGGCGACGGGCTTTTTCGTTTCCTGCGGATTGTGACATTTCGCATCAACTCTGTGTTCCATTCCCGGTCTGGAATGACGTCCTCCACCGGGGTTTCCCTGCTCTCCTGGGCGCCGGCCGTAGCATCCGCCTCCTCTAGAGGTGGGTACCTACGCCGGATGCTGTCAGTCGGGGTGATGTCGTTGTCATCAGCCTCAAATGCCAGCCCCAGGCCTCGGTCCTCGTCTACTGTGCTAAGGCGGTCGGCGGCCGGTGTAATCGATCGACATTCGCTGGCTTCGGAGGAGAATGGGTCTTCACGTGCTGTCATAAAAGACTCGGCTCTCGACGACGGGTAAGCGAGCATCTGTGGACGCTCCAGCGTTGCGTGTGATGCGCCGGTCCGTGGCGGGCTCGGGTCGGGGGTCGGCGGACTGCGCGCATTGACTGGCGTGCTGAGCGCCGACGGCTTCGAGGTGAGCGTGTTGCCTACATCGTCAGCATGCGGGCGAGGTTCCAGTTGGCTGGTGGGAGGCGTGGGCGGCAAGCCAGCGTCGGCGCCGTTCAGCGCGCCTGGGGGCTCCAGTGGGGTGGGCTGTTGGGTGCTGAACAGCGAGTCCGTCTCGTCGTCGTCGTCGTGTGCGAGAGGCGCAGCCGTGGCCGAGAAGCTGCGGATGTCGTCGGTGCGCTGCGGCAGGTGCTTGTGGTGTCGCAGCGTCGGCTGGTCGCTGAAGTGTGCTTCCAGCAGCGCATAGGCGTCGGGCTGTGGTGCTGGCATTCTCTCGCGCGAAGCATGCGTCGAGTCCGGCGCCGTGCCAATCGGTTCGCTGCCGGGTCGTGTGTCGCACTCGAGCTCCATGTCCGCGCTATGAGGAAGCCATGTCCCGTGGGCGCGAATAGACGGAGGCCTGCTTCATGCGACAGTGGTGGAGCGGCCTCGCGGTCGGCGTGCGTCCGGCGTCGCTATACGCTCCCGAGCGGCACAGGACGGAGGTGGTGACGCAGGCAGCCTTGACGTCGAGTGCCAAGACGGGCGTTCGCGGCGGAGTCGATCGCCAACCGGTGCCGGGTCGACGTTGCGGTGTGCTGGATGTCGTCGGAGCCGCCAAAAGCGCTGCGCCGGGGGGATATAGGCGTGGGTGGGCTATGGCGAGGAGGGGGGTTGGTGTCTGTCGAAAGGAGCAGGTCGCTTCGCAAGCGTGGGCGCAACATGGCTGCAGCTGATGAGGCGTCCGAACGGCCCCAATATCAAGGCACGAGCCGAAGCCGTCCCCGAACCATGGCATCAGGCATCTTTGCCTCCAACCACAGCAAAGTCTGACACGCGTAGACGTGCTGACGACCCCAATCACCATCGCAAACTGCGAAAAGCCCAGATGCATCAGCCCAACACTTCTGCTTTTCTTGCGCACCACGCACGCTAACTGCTATCATCGTCCCAACGTGCATTCGTCCCCACACACGAGAAAGACACCCAGCCCGGCATGCCGTGCGACTGTGATGCGCCCACATCAGTTTCCAGTCACTTGACCTGACCATGTACCCATGTACCTCTCTCGTGGGCCCCGCTTTCTGCTGCACATATTGCCTTGCTATCATACAGTGCCGCACATGGGCGAGCCCCTCCCCGAGACTATCGCCGTGGTTGCAGCCTTATCAAACCACATCGCAAGCCACAGTGACAGCCGCTCAAGTGTGTCGGGTCCTTCGTTCCTCGGCGCAACCATCTACATCCATCGAGTCGTGAT
>TARA_R110002003_G_scaffold191_20_pt1 | contig 32283 bp, 38 predicted proteins | sample TARA_R110002003 | Tara Oceans TARA_R110002003 (sample SAMEA4396441) | marine metagenome | biome: Westerlies Biome; feature: [SRF] surface water layer (ENVO:00010504); material: water (ENVO:00002006), including particulate matter (ENVO:01000060) such as... | depth 5 m | reverse complement strand
AGCCACCTGTAAGGCTTAAAGGGGTCGAACGCTACTCACGTCCATGGCGCCCTCCATTTCTTTGTCGCCGTCTACTGTGCCATAGCCGAAGTAGCCCACTGCACCTGCATAAACGCCGCGCTTCTCTCTCTCGAGTTCAGCAATCAGCTCCATTGCGCGCACTTTCGGCGCGCCGCTCACGGTTCCTGTCGTTCTGTGAGCGCAGAACAAAGCCGTTGCACGCGTGACGTACCTGCAGGGAAGATGGATCGGAAGGCGTCGAATCGCGTCTTGCCAGGTCGCAGCACTCCCGAAACTTCTGAAACCAAGTGTTGGACATGCGAAAACTGGATTTGTTAACCCATGTCGAACATTCGATCACACCATGCGATCCGATCGATGCTACGACAGGATACCATACCTTTTGCACAACCATGAGCTTGTCCACTCGTGTGGTCAGTGGGTCGCACACACGATTTACGTCATTCCGCGCAAGGTCCACCAGCATAACCTAACGCTGGCATAAGCTTCGATCTGACATATGCACGCCATGAAATCACCTACATGTTCGGCCCGGTCTTTGAGAGAGTTTGACAGCTCTTCGGCGAGCGCGGCATCTTCTTGTAGAGTCTTGCCTCTCTTGACGGTGCCGGCGATCGGATGCGTTATTATCCTACCTTGCTCCTCCTTGACCAGCAACTCTGGACTCGCGCCGACGATCTGGAAATCCTCGCAGTCCACAAAAAACAGGTATGGCGATGGATTGACGTTTCGTAAATTCCTGTACACGTTGAACGGGTGCAACGAGGTGGGTCGTGCAAATCGCTGTGATGGTACTGCCTGGATGATATCACCGACGTTGATGTGCTCCTTCAGCTTCTTGACGTGGCCCTCGTATCCATCCTGGCCAATATTTGACGTGTACTGATTGCCAAGTTTGATAGGCCCTTGTTCTGGGAGTGGAACGTGTTTATCCTTGAGAATCCTCACGTATCTCCGCAGGGTAGACTTTGCCTGTTCGTATGCTGCGTCCAATTGGTCCAGGCTCTCTGGCACCTTGACATATGTTATAATCTTGACGACCTGCGCAAAGTGGTCCAATGCGATAATGGTGTCGAAAAGCATGAAAAGGCTCTCCGGTACGCCTAGCACGTCCTTCATGTCGTCCCGCCGTGTCTTGGGCTCGAAGTACTTGACACAGTCATAGCCAACGTATCCGACTGCCCCGCCAGCCATCGGCGGCAGTTGTATTGAGGGTATAGTGGCAACTCGGAATTGTGCCAGCTCCTTCTCGAGGCCTGGTAACGGGTCGACTTCCTCGCCATGGCCGGGTCCGGTCTTGATCACTTTTCGAGGGTCTACAGCTCATCAGTGGTGGCACAGATTCCAGATGCACAGCACTGACCCGTTCCGACGAAGCTGTATCTTCCTATTGTCTCGGTTGTCGCTGCGCTCTCGAACAGGAACCCGAGTTTCGACGACGAACTGCCGCAGACATGTCAGCCTTCTTTCGATGCCCGCTCCTTCTTCCTTCGAATCTACGCCTCCTACAATTGTCGTGGGCCATCCCTTGCGCAACGGTATGAATGAGTCACACACTCACTTCGCGGAAATTTTGAGGTATATGCTCGATGGGGTCAAGAATTCGGCGGGTATCGAGGAGAATACGGGGACGAGGTTCGGCGGTTTTGGAGAACTGACTGCGGCAGCCAAAACTTCTCGAATGGTGTCGAGTGACGGCTGGACAACTAGCTGCAAAGGTCACACGCTCAGTTCTATGCGCTCGCAAGGGCATCAGCATGAGCGCTGGAACATACCTGTGGCGCCATATCCACAAGACGATTCTTCCAAAGCCAGAGAACGATTCTTCCAATCAAGGTGTGTATTCGACAGAGTCAGACAAAGTGTCCCTCGTTATTGAAGCCAGAATTAACAATTGTCCAGCCAATTGGAGTGCGCATAGCTCCTTGCGGTGTCGTGCAGCAGCGGGGACTCGCTCTCCGGAGAATGCCGGGCCGAGCTCCAGCCTGCCCCGCCGTTTCCAGCCTCCCACGCTACTCGCTCCCAAGAACGCCATGGTGTGCGATGCACGTCACAGACGCTGGACCGAGTTGACCGTCGCTTCCTCAGCCTCTCATCCTCTCCAGACCCTGCGCGCATCACTTTTTGGACCAACGACTGTGTATTGCTACCGGTCTCGCGACGGACGCAAACTCTTTCGGATGCAAGAGGAGGATGTGGCAGCAGCGCAAGTACCATAGCGCCATGGATTCACCGCTCCCGATAGTACGACCGTGGACGCCGCCAGACACCGATCTTGAGCCCAGCCCGCGGTCAGACTACTTCTCAGATCCCTTCAGACCGCCGTCAAACTACTCTCCTGATGTTGAGAAGCGCTGGTCGCAGTCGCCTGGCCGTTCGGATACATCTGCGCAGGTAGAGCCGCGATGCGACACACCCACCGATACGGATAACCAGTCGCGACCGAAGCCGGTTGAGAGGGCGACAGACCCTGCGCCGTATACTCCAACAAAGAATCTCAACTATGGGAATGCAAATGCAAACGGCGCATTGCGATATCCTTACACCCCAGACAGCTCGCGCATACTGAGGCGCAGTACCGAGCTACCGTCCTCGCCCACGCCTTGGGACGAATATTCAGAACCCGCTACTTCGCCGGTGCAGAACGCGCTCTCATCATGTCTTGCGCATTTCGAGAACCTGATCCAGTCGCAGCAGCCAGACGAAGAACAGATGGAGTACATCGTAGCGCAATTCGAAGCCATGACATCCTTCCTCTCCGCACCAGACGCACAGACAAGGACAACAGACGACTACCTCTTTTCCGAGCCGGACCAGCCCGCCAGTACTGGCCTGGGCATCACGCACGCCGACGACGCGCGCACCGCCAAACTCGACGCCATGTCCAAAGAAGCACACGACGCCTACGTCGCCGAAGTCGGAGCCTACATCCAAGGCGTCAAGAAGTACATTGAGGATCTGAAAATGCGCCTCGACGAAGTCAAGATGCTGAATAGCATCCAGCTCGACGTCATCAACGATCTGCGCCGCCAGATGAAGAGCGTACGCAGAAATATGCGCAGTTCCCTGGACATGCGCGAGGACGTCAAGATGGTCGAGGAAGAGTTGGAGCGCATCGCGCACGAAGACGGCGCGCGCGAAGGAGAGTTTGGCCTGGACAGTTGGGAGACGTTGGTCGATGAGCGTCAACCCTTGGATCGCTCGATGATACTCGCCGAGCGTGAGGAAACTCCTACCGCAAAGCAGGATTTTTCTCCACGACGCACGAGAGTCATCCACATTGTGCGCAAATCCGAGCGCAGAAGTTTCTGGGCTTCGTTCGCTGAGGCCCTGGATGCATTTGGCGACCTTCTCCTCGACTGTTGACTTTTCTCTCCACACGATCAGCGTTTTTGCATACCAGATTTTGTGCACGACGATGCGACCAAAAGGAGGAAATATGATATGTTGCGATTTGACGACGAGAAATTTCACGACCTAAAGGCCTCGCGGCCATGACTGCATAGCGACGGTGTTTACGCTGGTTCTGCGTTTTGTTTTGCTTTTACGTTGCATTGGTACTGCCCTCAGCACTGTGTCGTGGGCGTTTTTGGGTAGTTTGAGTGTCGATTTCAGGCTGGGATTTGTATAGTATTGCTATTTCGTTGCTTAGTTGCGAAGGACGTGCAAAGTATCGCTCGTTCCGAAGGACGGATCAGTAGCAGAATGAGAGCCTGCTCGTTGATATTGACACGATATATCGATTCACACCAACCAACCTTTCCCCCACCCGCAGGAAAATTACTCGAAGTGAATGCATTGGTATCATATATCTTCACATCAAATCGCCGTTGCAACCGCGCAATCGCATCCCATCTCCCTACCCCTCAACACGATCCAAACTGCCCTTGCCCACCGTACTCGGCGCCGCATCCGGGCCCTTCTGCATCCGCAACTTCTCCTCAAACCTCGCAAACTCCTGAATCGCAATCTCCTCCTCCTGGTCCAGGATCTGCTGCACGCCCTTGACCTCCTCGATATAATGCATCAGCATGCTCTCGATGCCGTTCTTCAGCGTCACGGTGCTGGAATCGCACGTGCGGCACGCGCCGCGCAGCTTGAGCAGGACCTGTCCGCCCTCGAAGCCGCGGAACTCAATGTCGCCGCCGTCCTCCTGGATGGCGGGCCGGATGCGCGTTTCCAGCAGCTCTTTGATCATGCCGACGACTTCCGAGTCGTTTTCGTCGTAGGCCAGACTGTCGACTTCTTGGCCGCCCTGGCCTTGCTCGCCTTCTTTGGCGGCGACGGTGTTGACGAGCGGTTGGCCGCTGGTCATGTATTCGTTGATGATGGCGAAGACTTCGGGCTTGATGTGCGCCCAGGGTGTGGCGCTGTCCTTGGTGACGGTGATGTAGTCGACGCCGAGGAAGACGGAGGTTACGCCGTCGATGTTGAGGAGTTGGGCGGCGAGAGGGGACGGATGGGGTGGGGCGAGCGTGGAGCGTGGGTTGAGGTATTCGAGGTAGGGGGAGGCTATTGATTCGGGGAGGACGCGCTGGTTGGGGTTGAATTTGAGGGCCTGTATATGTTAGACATAGTCCTTCTTGTTGGTTCAGGAGACGCATACATCAGCGTTTGGTGTTGGCTCGGTCTGTATGAACATGGTCCGTCGGGTGACAGTCGCCGCTACCGGTGTTGCACTTTGAGCCCATTGCTGTACTCTCGGCCTGTGTCGGAGGGGCGAAGATGTGATGGGTGATGCTTGCTGGTGTAGACATCTTGTGGCAATTCGTGTGGATTGTGATCGCAGGGACGGCGCTGTCCGCGAAAGGCTGCGCAAAGCAGCGCGTGGAACTGTGTTCATGGACATATTGGCGTGGGTGTCGTAGTCAGGTTCGTAGGATGGTGGTCGCAATGGTGAATGTACAGCCGAAAGTTTCGGGTAGCAAGCTATGACGTTTATCGCATTATTCAGCAGCGGATCTTAGCTCGGCAAGGGTTCATCACGTGAAAGCTTCTTTCACTCGTGCCTGCCATACCCCAGACAGTCTACAGAACGTCGCACTTTCCTAATCCCTGGTTGGCTACTCGTTGCTTGGAGGCAATAATGCTCGGGCTACATGACCCTCATCCACCTGAATAGGCAGTGCTTCTAGTGAAGTCTATGGCGACTTCGACGTGTTGCAGTGTCAGTGGCGATGGTCTTGGAATGAGGAAGGAGTGAAAACGAGCACCGTGGTCTGTGCCTCGCGGAGGAGGCGAAAGGTTTGGCCGGCTGCCTAGTGCAAGGTCATAATCAATGATGAAAGTGAGGGTTAACAATCCACGAGTCGAATATAGCATCGTCCACGCGCTATCGCTAACAACCTAACATGGTAGCCTGTCTAGCCTCAGCATGAACAACCATCCATCATATTCATACTTCCACTTTCCCACATGCTGAAGAGCCAATAGCAACCTACGTAACCCCCTCAAATAACTCAAAGTGGCCTGGGATGTTATACGTTGCGGCGCGACATAATAGTACCGGCGGTGATCAGCATGCGAGAAGCGGATGTCGTTGGGCCGGCAGTTGAGGTTCTCTAGGCCTGTTATACAAGGCAATTTCGAGCAAAGTGTCTCGTCGTGATCGCGCCTCCAATTGGCTCCACCCCGGACCACCACCAAGACATTCTATCCTTCAATTATAGACAGAAATGTTGAGCAGTCTCTTGATCGCTAATCATAACCCACAAGTCTTTACAAAGGCAACAGTACATACGTATACAAAATCTGCGGCCATCAATATTTGTCCCGAATTCAATCGAATCGTTGCGACGTTCATCATGCTCTTGCAACTCCTCGCACTCGCAGCGCTACACACAAAAGATGTACTTTCCCAAGCATCAGGATCACAGCTTGGAGCTGACGGCTTCATCCGCTTTGGCTGCTCTCAGCTCGTGGTGGAACGAACTGATCCCCTTGTTACACCCGGCCTGAATCCCTCGCCTCACATGCAGTATGTATCTCAACCTCAAACTAACCATGCATGATGGAGACTTGAATTGGTACCGTTAAAATTGTGAAATCTGAGAGGTCGAGTTCACATAGCCATTGGCGATGTTGACCAGCATGTTTGACTGGGCTAACCGTCCGCCAAACCAGTCAAATCGTTGGAGGCAACTCTTTCAATTTGACGGTAAACTTCCTCCTAGAAACTTGCCCTAGCACACAGCATCTGACCTGAGCTAGATGGATCCCTACACGATCGACCCACCCACGCAGTCGTCATGCACATCCTGCCTATACAAGGAGGATACCTCCAACTACTGGACCGCCTCCATCTACTTCCGATCGCCCGAAAACGGCACCTTCAAACGCGTCCCACAGAAGGCAAATGGGCGCCAAAACGGGACTCTGCTCGAGCAAGACGGCGGCCTAACCATCTACTACATGCGGCCCTTCAGCGGCAGCTCCAAAAAGACCACAGCAATGCCGCCCGTAAGTGCAAATCCTCCACCCACCGAGCCACACTAAAACAACACCAGGGCTTCCGCATGCTCGCGGGTGATCCAAACCTCCGCTCCAAAACCGGCAAGGCCCCCGGCATCTGCCACCGCTGCCTGGCGGCCAACGAAGCCATCATGGGCGGCAACGGCGCGCCCTGCTCCTCCAGCGACACGTCTGAATTCCCAGCAAAGCCGTGCCCCGGCGGCATCCGTGCGACCATCATCTTCCCCTCGTGCTGGGACGGCGTCAATCTCGACAGCCCGGACCACAAGACGCACGTCGCATATGCGCCCGGCGGCAGCGCGCTCGCAGGCGACAAGTGTCCGAGTACACACCCCGTGCGCATTCCGCAGGTCATGTACGAGATCATGTTCGACACGGCGGGGTTTGCGGATCCGAAGTACTTCGTGGACGGGAAGCAGCCGCTGGTGTACAGCTTTGGGGATGCGTGAGTTTGGGCTCTATAGGCTGACTTAGTACTGTATGCTGACGGTGGGAATGTAGCACCGGCCACGGCGCCCACGGGGACTATCTGTTTGGCTGGAAGGGCGATGCGCTGCAGCGCGGCATGGATCAGCTGGGAAGCAAGTGCGGCAGCGAGTACTGTGATCAGGTTTTGACGATCCAGTCGGGCGAGGCTGCGATTGCTTGTAGGAAGGAGCAGCAAGCCAAGGAGGACATTGGGTCCACGAATTGTAAGTCGAGATTTTGTGGTCCTGACATATCACATTCGGCAGCTTACGTTGTGTAGGGCTCAAGGAACTCCCTGGCGGTGTTGAGGTAGCTTGATGGCAGCTTGCGGAGGCGGGGTGTTGTTGGCAGTGTGATGATTCAGTGTTGACGGTCTTGCTTCGGGTCATGTCAGAGATAATGACTGCGCGGTATTGGTTGCCTTGACATATGACCATTCACTTATCTATCGTGCTCGAGAGGTGTTAATATGGCTGTGCTGGTGTACGAGACGTGTTAGGTGCGTCCAGCAAGATTGAATGAAGTCATAACGTCTTGATTCCGTAAAAGGTACTCTTTCCAGCTCAAGACATAGCTCGTCCTCTCATATGAATCGCAATGCGAATCGCAACCTGCTTCTCTAGAAACAACACAAAGCAGCTCTTTTGGTCCCCTCGAACCCCGCGGTAATGTACAAGAACAGATTATGTAGATCCCAGGAACGTGGGAATTATGCGCACAGGATGCCCAAACTCCAATGGAAATGAGGACAGGGGTGAGGAGAAGAAAGCAGTTGAAAAGTCCGCCCAGGCTTGGAAAGCCGTCCAGGAATGCGCCGAACAGGAATGGGGTAATTGACGAAGGAGATAGGATATGTAGAAGGATCTGAACGCCGCGCTGTATATGACGAGATGCTGAAATCCACACAAACTGGACAACACACACAAGAGGACGACATTAGTTGCCACCCTTCATCCTCTTGCCGCCTCCTACCCTCGGACTCTGCTTGACTTTGGCGCCGTTCATTTCGCCGTCGTCTAGGTCGATCTTGGCAGTGCTTCTTCGCCGCTTGTTTTGCATGTTGGGTGAGGTATTGACGCTAGCCGTGTGCGAGCTCGTGCTTTGCTGCTTGACCATTTGATGTGAGTTGGGTGACGGAGTATGCATCATGCCGGGTGATCCATTCATACCGTTAGGGAGGAGCTGATTCTGCATGGCTGGTGACATGAACATGTGCTGGCCCGGCTGCCCGGGACCAGGAGGCCGTACACCTGGTGGCATGTTCGGTTGCTGCATTGGCTGGCCTGGATTTTGGCCTGGATTTTGTGGGCCCATGGGTGCAGAACTGTTGCTCGACATCATGCCGTTCCAATGCTCGAGAGCCTCGCTAGGCTTCATCTCGCCGTGCTCGAGATAGTGTGCCATGAGACTGGTCATGTTGTTCATCGTTTCGTATATCTGCCGTCGTCAGCGTCCATGCTGTGTAGTTTCCTCTTCCGTGTACTGACCTCGAGGTAGCTCTGTAACACAGGCGGTAACCCGAACTCGGTGACGCCAGCAGTGGGTAGCTTCGAGAAAGGTAGGTATGGTTCGGGCGGCTCTGCAGCTCGTTGCTGCTTCAACTTGGCGTTCTTGCTCATCCGTGGTGATTGGTTTGGATTCATCTGGTTGGGCGAGGGCTGGTGGAACATCTGCTCTAGTGCGGAGCGGGGTATGAACTGTTGATGGCCTGTTCCCTCGAACTGCAGCCATTCCATCTTGTCCGATCCAGACCAGAAAGCCGTCAGCTTTCCGGTGTATACGACCTGGCACTGGTTTTTGTACGTGTAGATGAACTTAGCCCGGTCGCAGGTTACCTTTAGCTCTGGTGGTACCGTCTTCTCAGTTGCTCCGTCCAACGTGATTTGGAGGTTGGTGACGTCAGTGTTGAACAACGTATAGAAGTAACGTGGCAGCGCGGCATATACTATCTCGAATTGCTTCGTCCTTTCCGTGGCGGTATGGTAGACGCAATGTATGAAGGATCCTGTATCGGCGAAGAACTTGTCGACGAAGGCTTGCCATCGCTCCACTTTGTTCTCCTCGTTGGTGTTGCTGCCGTTGAAACGCCCTATTTGGTCCACAAAGTTCATCAGCTTTAGAGTCCCTTGTCCTCCTGTGGCCTGGGCTTGTTTCATTATCGCCATATTTCGAGCTTGCGTTGCCTGTGCCTGTGCTTGAGCCTGCACCGCTTGGGCTTGAGCCTGTGCCTGCGCCTGCGCTTGAGCCTGCTGGACCATTGCAGGATTTCTTTGTTGCATCTGAGCAGGGTTTTGAGGTTGCTGGTTGGGCTGCTGAGGTAGATTTGGCGGTTGCTGAGGAGCAGGCGTCTGTTGGCCCGGCTGTGGGCCTGACTGTTGCGGTTGCTGTTGTGGAGGCGGCTGTTGCTGCTGCTGAGGCGGTGGTTGTTGTGGTGTGGGCGGAGGCGCGGGTGAGGCGTGGCCTTGATGGCTCATGGCTGACGGAGGGCGGAGAGGACCTTGCTGTGGTTGTGATGTTGTTGGCGGTCCCTGGCTTGCGTTCTGGCTATGATTGCTTTGCTGAGAATGTGCTTGCTGCATGGCAATGGCTTGCGCCTGAGCTTGGTGTTGCTGAGCCATGTGCTGCTGTTGTTGAGCCTGATGTGCTGCTTGAGCCTGAGCCATGGCCGCCGCCTGTTGGGGCCCGCCCTGTTGCTGGTTTGACATTTGCTGGTTTGACATTTGCTGTTGTAGGTGAGGAGGCAGGTTGACGAAGTGCTGGCCCATGCGTGCCTGCACTTGTTGCATCTGTTGTGGAGTCATGTTCTGCATATTCTGTATGTTCTGCATGTTCTGCATGGGGTTCTGGAAACCCCCCATGCCCATGCCGCCCTGCTGCTGAGCCAGCGCTTGCTGGTGTCGGTGTTGCAAGTATGCTTGCTGTTGGGCGTTTCTGTGCTGCATCAGGGCGGGGTTCACTGGAGACATTAGCGCAGGTTAACTCAGTCGAGATGCAGTACTCACTCATGCCTGGGTGTCCCTGCTGCTGCGCAAACATGTGTGCTTGCTGAGGCTGCAAATGCGACATCGCATGTGCATTGGGGCCTCCCATGCCCGGTTGCATGCCCATCATAGGCCCGGCTTGGCTCACTGGGCCATTGGGACCTGACACGCCTGGATGCATGCCAGGCGGCATCTGCTGGCCTGGGTTCGGCCCTGGACCGCCCATGGGGTGGCCGTGAGGCATACCTTGGGGATGCATGCCCGGATTGTGTGGATAGCTCGTGGTCATCATCTTGCCGGCTCTTCAGCGCGGTCTGCGGCCTCGCAGGCAGTCGCGATGCGCGCTAGGGAAGGCGCGATTGAGACGGGCAGGAACGGTCGCAGTGGTGGGCAAGAGCGACCAGCGAGTCCACTGGAGAGGTGCGGTGGGAATGCGTACTATTGCGCGCAATGCATGCGTACTCTGGCAGTCGTGATCGCGTCACGGATAGTGAGTGCGGTAAGGTCTCGGATGGCTGCGACAACTTCACGAGTCTTGCAGAAGCCCAATTACGAGTCGAGGTCAGGCACAGGAGAGATGGCGCAGCGAGTGAGGGTCGAGGGGCCGCGCAGAGATGGCGCCCGAAGCGATGGGATTGCTCGGCGGTAGTCGGCGTCGGTGACGGGTCACGGATGCGACGAAAAAGGCGCAGCGTGTGGTCGCGCAGGGTGCAGCGCAGTGCTCACGGCCGTCGGAACGTGGTGTTGAGGGTTGCGGCAGGAAATGGCGCCGTGTCGTGTCGAGCAGGTCGTGTCGCATCCGTCCCGCAGAGCGGTGGAGAGAGCGAGCGGCGTGGGGCGGGACCGCAGTGGGCGCAGCAACGTGTTGGCGATGTGTCTTCGTGTATGCGACAGAGCATCCGCTCGCGGCGAGGATGCAGGGCCTGGGGTGGAGTGCCAGGAACGCGGGCGGCGGCGGTGGTGGAGGTGCTGGGAGGTGTGATGAGGCCGCCGATCAGCGACAGGTTAGGGGCTGTTTCGGTATCGCGCAAAAGCTGCGAGGCTGGGCACCACAGCAATCTATCCAGAGTCCTGCGTTCTTACGGCCCCAAGTCGCGCGACAACAACAACTGATATTGCTGTTGGCGTCGTCTTCCTTCAGCTAATCGTCTCGAGGGCGTTCACGGCATCGTCCGATGGTCCATGCGATGGCACGCAGAACACATGATGCGCCGGTGATGACAAAAACCTTGGCCGAATTGGGCGCTCACGTGCTCTTGATAATCTTGGCAGTCGCGCTAAAATTTCGCGCTCACTTTTCTCGACGCAGCTTCTTCCGCTATAAATTCTCACCACAATCAACAACTCTCACACCAATGTCTCTCGACTGGCTCTTGTGTTTGCTACGGGCCTGCTAACAACGAAAGGAGCTGCTGCTAGCTGCATGACTATGGTAAGTTCTGCTCCCCGCCCGGCCTCTCTTTGGAGTGATGATACACCATCTTTCTTCTTTTCCCAACCGATTCGACCTTGAAGAAATCTAAGCTGTCCGGGTGCCTTTCGCAGGGCGCCTGCTACTTGCCAGTACTGTCGTCTGACCTCACCTTCACCCTACACCCGCTTTGCTTTGCTCTGTGGTTCCAGCTGCTGACATTGTCGCACAGATTGCTTGAATGCGTTCGACCGCCCACCCAACGAGGCACGAGTAGTTGCCTTGCACGCACAATGAATCATTCGACGATGCGCCCGATGATCGAGGACTTTGCTTGACCAAGCGATGCCAGCCTGCTGCCTCAGCCTGTACCCTATACCAAGAAGACATTTGCGTAATGGTGCAGACATGTGTATTTGAGCGCATGCTTAGTGTGTCGTAACTAATTGCAGTTGCGCGCTGTCTTCGTTGCTCGTAAGGTCAGTACCCTCATCTCCTTCATCCTTTTTTCTTTTCATGATGAAACATTCCTACATTCGCAGTTTCCACGCTAGCCATCAATTGAACCTACAACCGATGGACAATGAGCGCGAATACCTTCCTTGGATGTCTGATTCTTCAACACACACTCTTCGCTTCAGTATCAACATTTTGATGCATCTGCTGACGAGTGAGAACAGAACCCAATTGCTCCGCGTCGTGTCTTTGTGCGGTAAGTATGCCAGCAGGTATGGTGTGCATGAAATTGAATTGGTTCCAAATGGAGCAGTGGAGCAGTTTTCATCCTAGCGATATAATGTATTCAGTCTGTCCAATGAATATTTGCATTAAATAATGTCTTCATTCTCAATCTTGTTTCGTTTGTTACTCGACCGGCATGCCGTGCAATCGTGTCGTATTTCTTTCCCGTCCACGATTGCGGCACGGTGCAGTCAAGGACCTTTCATATCGCCCTCAACCCCAGCCATAGTAAACCTCCGACATTCGTAAACCATACTTGCAACTCTTCATTGTAAGCCCAGAACTTGCCCTCAAGTTTATCTAACTTCAATCACCCTCCCACGCGATGATGTTCATCGACATGAATCACGCCATCCCCATTCCTATCAAAGCTATTCCACGTCAGCACTTCCCAAACTCGCCCTCTCCAACAGCGCTCTCACCTGTGAAAGTACGCAATCCAATCCGTAAGCAAGAGCTGACTCTCCTTGGTCTTGGGATACTTATAATTCACAAACCGGACATAGTCCTCCAGCGTGATATTGCCACTGCCGTCCCGATCCACCATGGAGAACATCTCCGCGCTGGCACCGGTCTCCTGTCGCTTGCTTGTCCTGCCAGGGCCCAGGCCGCGCTTTGACGGCGGGAAGCGCGCCTTGCAAGCGGCCTGCGCGTGGTTAGCGCTGGGTTGATATGCGCGGAAAGAGGGTGGGTGGAGAACGTACTATGGCGCTGTCGTAGTTCTGCTGGCATTGCGTCGTGGACATGCAAGGGGTAGAGATAGGAACCTCGATGCAAAGGTTACATGCGGAGGATGGACCATAGCGTCTGGTTGCTGTTGCTACGCAGCCATCATACGTTTCCTGGCGACAGCCTGCATTGGGTTGTAAGCATGTGGGCATGGCTTTTCAATGGGTTTTCTTCGAGATGCGTACCGTTATCGCAGTTGCAGCAGAAGATGTTGCAGTTGCTGGATCAAGTCAGTCTATGGTGTAGCCAGACTTTGTGCAAGTTTTGGCCTCACCCGTTGCCACAGCACGGTGTCGACTTGCTCCCGTCATCGCAGTAGCCGCTGAGACCATCCGTCTGATCGCAGCAGTCGGCTTTGACTAATGGAACAAGCGTGATGGCGGCTGTAAAGAGGGCGAGAAAGACGCGCATGTCTGGATTATTGGATATTCGGAGTCTGATGGCGTCAACAGAGTGATGAATGGTGTGCGAACATATCGGTTGCGCTCATGTTTTAAACTCTTGTGCCTGTTATTGTTGCATGGTAGGACGTCGTTGAAGACTGTTTGCGCTTCAATCGTCTTTGGACCAACACCTTGGATGAGGGGAGTACTATTATGACGGTGTGTTGTGTATGTTCATGAAGCTTGGCAGTCGATCTCCCCTCAAAGGAACCCACCACCAAGGTCTTTGTTAAGATGCATTCGGTGCCCAGCGCTGAACTTCCCTACAACAAATCTATTGCAGAGACTTATGGTTGACTGCACACGGGTTGTGACCGCTTAGCGAGCGTATGGTCGAACTACTGGTAGCCAGACCATGCACGAAACTGAAGTCAGGATGACCGCAGGCCACAGAAACGAAGACAAAAGAATTGTCGGGGATAAAGAGTGATTGAAAGCCGCAGAGGTCACAATGGTCTCTAGGAATGGAGCCGTTCGAGGTAAATTTCTGTCCGTCGCTTGGGTGTGCGAGATAGTGGCGAACAAGTGTTCAGAGCGGAGTGCATCAGTTGCAACATGAGCGAAGTAAAACGAACCAACCGCAACAACATTCTCATACACCATCTCCACACCACTAGCTTCCCCTCGGCTTCAATCCGACCTTGCAACCCCCTGCTCCCGTGCACGTAATGCTCAGCTTCTCCCTCCAAACATCTTCATCCCTACCCTCAATCTCGAACACCTGCAACAACCTCACAACCACAAACATCGCCTCTGTCAGCGCAAAGTTCTGCCCAATGCACACTCTCGGGCCCCCCGAGAACGGAATATACGCCCACCCAGGCCGGAACCCAGGCGTAAGCCACCGTTCCGGCTTGAACTCAGCAGCGTCGGCGCCGTAGATGTCGGGCCGTCGATGCATCGAGTACGTGTGGTATGCAACGTACGCGCCTTTGGGAACGAGAATGGGTGCCGAACCATCCGGGCCGCCGCCGCGAGGGAGCGTGGTGTCGTGTAGACATTCGCGGCTGTTGCTGGGAACGATAGGGTAGAGGCGTTGGGATTCGTTGATGATGGCGCGGAGGTACTTCATTTCTTTAAGTTGCTCGTAGGTTGGGATGTCGGCGCCAATGAACTCGGTGATCTCGGCGCGGAGGCGAGACATGATGTCGGGATGGCGCGGAAGCTCCCAGAGCACGTTTGAGAGGAGCGCGGCGGTCGTGTCACGGCCAGCGAGAAGGATGTTGAGGAGTTCGGAGCGGATGACTGTGCGGTCGGACGTTGCGGAGATGAGTTCGTCGAGGAAGATGTAGCGATTTTGCTGCGATCCTTGTGCTTTTGCTTTCGCCGTAAGTTCCTCGTCGATTATCCTGTCAGCAAAATCTGTGTCTTGGTCAGTATTGGTGGCAATATAACCTCGCAAACAATTGTTACCCTTGATAGTTTGCGCACATCTCTTCCGCTTCTTGTCCGGCAGCAGCAATCCCACCCATCCCCATTTATCATACTGCTCACTCAAGAAAGGATCAGCACAGTATTCAAAGGCTTCCACAAACTCGGCGACCTCTTTGGTCTTCTCCTCTCTTTTCAACGAGTCTGTGCTTCTGCCAAACAGAAACTCTGTGGCAATATCGAGCGTCAGTTCATGGCACAGTGGCTGCAGATCAATGGTTCTACCATCCGTAGGCAGAACTGTAATGAATCGATCCATATGTTTTGCAAAAAGCGATGTGTCAGCAACCTGATGCCGCTCGAAACAAGGCCTCAACATTTCTCTGCTGTGTTTCCAGGCAGCGCCTTCATTTGTAAAAACACCGTGTCCGAGGTAGTCGACCATCTGTTTGATTCTATCCTGTCCTAGGCTCCAGGTATCGAAATTCGTGGCCAGCAATGCTTTCACAATCTCGGGATCATCTGTGATGTACAATCGTTTTCCCAAAAGGTCTAAGCTGATCGTGTGCGCCTTCGCTTTCATCAAGTCTTGCTGCCAGTGCTCGAGTAGACGCTTCTGCTTATACGTGCGGAGATTGGAGATGAAGAAGTCGATGCCAAGGGTTGGGAGAAAGGATGGCAAGTTTGTCACACGTGGCGTACAGGGTAGTGCACCGTTCTGCTTGGCGAGTGCGCGACGTCGGGATCCTGTGGTTGCTTCCCAGTATATACGGCGGCCGACGTAGAGACTGAATAGGGAGACGGCGACGTTGGTGAATGTGAAGATGGCCATGATGGGTGAGACGAATATGTGCTAAATGTGTGAGCTAGAATTGACGTCTATCGAGAGAGAAAGTCATTCGCCTCGATTCACGATGTAGTCACGTCTGTGAATCCGTTCTAGTCGGTCTGAGATGGTTGCGTGGGCAAGCTTCAACGGCCCTTATGGTCTCACTACTGACGGCAACCTGACGAGCTAGGCAGCCATTTTTGTACCTCGTCGTATGCCGCAAGTGGCGCATGAGGGGCCCAATCTTCGGTTATAGAGCCCCATATCGCGTTGCTGAGACGGACAGCTACAATTAGAACAGAACTTGAGCAGTTGTCGTTGGTGATTGATGCTGGAGGCAGTCACATCCGAGGTGGGGCTCCTGTGGCTGGCGCTAGTGGCAGGACATACCTGGTTCGCTTCGATCTGTCGACTTTTTGCGAGGTCAATGAAAACATCACGCTTCTCCGACAGGAAAAGGAACATATCTCAAAGACGGAGCGAGTCGGTAGCAGATCTCGGAATGCATCAGTTGAAAGTCATGAGCAGAGCTTGTACAGATCCTGATGCGGATCTCCTGGTTTGTCACTTGTGTGTCTGAAGTGCCTGAGAAATCGGCGTCTCTTCGTCGCAATGCTGCAGCGCGCTTAGAATAGCCTCATGCGTTTTCGCAATACGGTAACGCTTTGACCTTAATCCTGTAGTACCCCAGCGAGATGTAGAAAGCCGCCGAAGTAGCGCCGTTGAGTCAATCCATTTGCGCGGAGTGCGCGGCTCTCCGACGTTAAGATTCACGGACTCTTTGCAGGAGTTTGCGGTACAAATGAAGCAGTGCTACAGAGAACCTAGCATGGGCATTAGAACACGATCAAATGGTGCTGCGCGAAGATGAAACTTGACTTGACTGGACGCCAACCTATCCGACTACCTGGTTAAACATGAAACACACGAGTGGTGTGAGAACGCACGTGACTGATGGCGTCGCGTTACAAGTGCACGACTTGTATTGATTCATTTTTGTAGTTGAAGAGAGGTGAAAAAACGAGCTCTTGTTGGCATGAGCATTGAGCTCGTACGGACTACAATATCGTTCTTCTTGGAACTTTTGGCGATCTTTGACCATCGAGTATTATGATGTGCCGGAAGGATTAGAGACGCCAATGCCATCGCCATATTCCGTCGACCTTGCGGCGGTGAGACGTCGTCTCAACGTCTACGTCCATACAATTTTGTCTACCCGACAAGCAAGCCATTTTGGTGGAAAATAAAGGAAACAACGTGGGGTATGATAGGAAATCTCAATGCCAGATTGTTACTGAGGTAACCAAGGCTTTCTGGCCACCTGAAGAGGCCGTGAAGAGCGTGCCGCTCGTGGTGACACGACTATTGCCTTAGACTTGCTCGGGCCAGGTCCACCGGGCAAGACTATGCACGTGCGGCCAGTGCTGGTTCAAAAGACGGAGACGTTGGAACCTCAAGAACCTCTTCGATGACTCTACTGGGCTGCTTGCCACCGATGTCTTGGTTTACAGCTGGCATGGGAACTTCTGTCGGCATAGTGGAACCAGAGGGATTGAAAAGGTTCTCACGAGCAAATTGTTCGAGGGTCTGGCCGTTCTGGAGTGCCTGAGCTTTGTGGCGGTTCAGGCTTGCAATTTCTGCCGCCACGATAGGCTTGGGGTCGTGGTAGGTGTACAACCTCGTCCCTTTCTCACCATCCAGACCAGGTGCGCGGTATGTGGCGATGCCGTTTTCGTACTTCTCACTGGTAGAGACCAGGCGTTTGCCGCCTCCACCCGGGAGATCAATGACGAACGAGGGCATCATGAAGCCTGACAGTGTACCTCGGATCTTCTTGTCAAGGTCGATGATCTCCTGGAGTGGCGTGCGAAGGTCTTCAACGCCTTGTACCATGTCGCATTGATAGACGTAATACTATGAATCAGTCAGACGTGCCCAATGAGACTCGTATGGGGTGACCATTCTCGTATGTTTGCTCGTAACATGCAAGACAGTGGGGAAAGAGCAGGACTTACAGGCTGTATGTTGATGTCTGAGAGCGTTTTGATGAGCTCCGATAGATCCTCAAAGGTGTTGTTCACTCCATTCAAAAGGACAGATTGATTGCGAACAATGACCCCATGTTCGAAGAGATAGTTCGCCGCCTGCTTTGTCACCCAGGTAATCTCACGGGCATGATTGATGTGGGTGTGAAGACAAACTTGCTTTCCCAATTTCCTGCCCTTATTGGAAAGAGCTATCAAGGTCTCCGTCCAGGGATCTCCTTTCTGAATGCGACCAGGTGCTACGGCAAGTCCTTTCGAGGCAAAGCGGATGCGGCTGATATGGTCCATACCAAGTAATCTGGAACGTCTCAGCGCTTACAATTCTGCCAAGGCAGCCGACTCACCTGTCGCCAATCTCTCGAAGGTCTTCAGGTTGCAAGTAGTATGCATCACCGCCTGATACGACGATGTCTTGAAGATCAGGGCGGCTCTCGATGTATTGGAATACTGTCTCCCATCGCTTGCGGCTTGGCTTCTGTGGTTTCTTCTTCACCGTGTCCGTGTTTGCCCCGACAGCATAGGAGCGAGTACAGAATCGACAATACACGGGGCAGATGGACGTTGCTGAGATGGTTTAGTGACTGACGGCAGGGGCAATCGAAATGGCCGCAATGAATCCCACTGCTTACCTAGGAACAATGCCCGACCCGGATAACGATGAACTAGACCAGGTACAGCTAAGCCAAAATTAGCAGAAGACCTACGCCTTCCATGAGGGACGCACGGCTATCTTCTTCTTCGTGAAGCGAATCCAATTCCAGGTGCTTGTGGTCCGGGATAATACCACTTGCTAAGGGCAGGAATTGCTTGCGAATCGGATCGTCGAGAGGATTGTTCCAATCAACTCGGGACAGAACATGCGGTGTAAGCCGGATAGCCATCGGAGCTAGTTTAGTGGCAGCTACTGCATCGTCGATAAAGTCCTGCTTCTGCCGAATGTGTTGCAGATAATCATATTTCGACGGGCCCAGGTTGTCGGGTAACGCTTCAGACAAAAATTGCTGCAGTGTTCGCTTGTCCATGACAGTGTTACGAACCTAGACAGTTTAGCATATAGGCAGCGGGAAGTGTTCTCTGTCGATCGAAGACAACGAGCTGGACGCGGACAGCATACCTGCCATCGGTAGGAGTTGAACTCGTCTGCTGGTACATCTCTCCATGGTGTATGCTTCCAGTAGCGCTCTCCGTCAGTGAAACTGGACAATGACCGAGTCCATTTGACTATACGCGAGATAGGAGGAGCAGGTACTCGCAAAGCTCGATTGACAGCTGTGGTATTTGCTTTGAGCATGCTTTAATCGTTGAAGCCGCTTGGCTGGCTTATAGTGCCGATGGAAATGAGGAAGAAGGGCCGAATGGAAAGAGGTGTGCGTCTTATGGGACTGCCGTGCTTAAGAAGTCTCTCCCGTGGTGCAACGACCTCCTGAGCGGCGCGTCTGTTCGCTTCCGTATCGGAAGCTCCCATGGTGATTCACTCTGTTCAGTCGCTGTCATGGACAACGAAGAAGATTTTCTTGTGTGACACAAACGAGCATTACCAACATCCTTGTTCACAGTGAATGTCGGGACGTGACGAACATGCCTGGATGATTAGCCCCGACCTCAGCAGAGCCCGTCGACAAGGCTTGCGACATGTGCAAAAAGGCCTTAGGCAGATCTTAGCCTAAGGCCGGAGCCTGTCACTCGGGCGTACAGCATATTCGTGCGGCGTGGGAGATCGAGGAGAAGCGCGGTATAGCACACGAGATCCACTTTACCACGTAGAGCATGTTGCTTGCATCGTAGACGGTACGCGTAGCGAAAGCGAGAGCGAGACTCGTCTCGCGGCTTCGCGGAGCATGGGAAGAGTCAAGCCGCTAATGCAATGGCTAATCCACAAGCTGGGTTGGGCTAGTGTACCCAGGCCATCGGTTCGGTACATCGGGGTCCCAGCATCTACAGCTTGGGGTATTGGTGGTACTACATGACATGCAAGCCTTCCCACGAGGCGTGACGCCTTTGAGGAGAGGGACGGCGCCTTTGGGCTGTCCAAGAGATGTTGCCGGTGATGGTCCATCTGAGTTAGCATGCGGGAGGGTGTTCCTGGAGTCATCGGTGAAGAGAACGGTGTTAAAGGGTGGGTGAGGGATGGGACGGGCCGTGAATGTGCGTGTAACCGTGGTTGGCTGGCACAAGCAACTGTAAAAATGGCGGTGAAACCGGAGTCAGGAATGCTGCAATGTAGTTTGAACTGTACACTGCATCAGTGCATGGTCACACACTAGCGCTTCTGGCCAGTCGCGCCTTCCGCCGTCTGGACACCCACTTCCTGTCTGGGATGCCAAGCAAAATGACAATGACCTCAGCCCCTCCAAAAACGCCAGCGATCGCGAATTATCGTCGCCTTTCCAACCACCACACCTGCAACCTCAACCACACTATGGCTGACTCACCCGCTGCCACCACGGCTCTTCCCGGCGAGTCTCCCGCCCAAACCAAGGCGCGACTACGGCGGGAGCGTCTCGCTGCGAAAAGCGGAGCTCAACGTCTACAGAAGATTACCGCGCTGCAGGGAGGCCCACCCAAGGACCTCAGCGAGATCGAAAAGGATGTCCCAGGTATGACAGCCCCTCATTCCTCATGTGATCAAGCGTTCTGTCTCTGGTCTGCTCCTTTGACTTGCTTCCCGCATCGCTCTTCTCCATGTCCACAGTGTGAGCTCACGGCTAACCACATCCCAGTCAAACCTGCGTCCACCCCATCCCAATTCACACCCACCGCCTCTGGTACCGCTACTCCAGATCCCGACGAGAGTGACATCTCGCAACACCATTACCAACCTGTGTCGCAGCCGCGCCTACCGTCGCCTTTTGCCTTCGATAGCAATCAGTCCGATTTCTTTCCCCCAGGGCAAGGACCCGATGCGGCGCAAGATCCCATGATGGCCATGCTTCAGCAGATGATGGGCAGCGGAGCAGGAGGCATGCCTGGTGCTCCTGGACAGCAAGGCGGTGCACCTCCCGATCTTCCTCCAGGCCTGGCCAACATCTTCTCCGCGATGCAAGGTGGCGCCGCTGCTGAGCCATCCCCAGAACAGTCGTCGGCCTGGATTTGGCGCCTTGTGCACTCCCTGTTCTCGCTGGCGCTCGCCATCTACATCGTTCTACAGACGCCATTCACCGGGTCGAAGTTGTCCCGTGACTCGCTGCATGATGACGACTGGACGGTACATCGGACACCGGCGCAAAACTTCACGCGCTTCTTCTACCTCTTTGCGACGTTCGAGGTCATGATGCAGTCGTCGCGCTACTTCATCGAAAAGGGCCAACTTCAAGGCTCCGGCATCCTTAGCACCGTCGCAGGCATACTACCACCACCATACGGAGGCTACGTCCGAACCATTGGGCGATACAGCGTCATTTGGAGCACCGTCGTGAGCGATGCTATGGTCGTCGTTTTCGTGCTGGGCGCCACTAGCTGGTGGAAAGGCGCCGCCGTTGCATGAGCCATGCAGTTGCTCCTGTAGGTAGCATAATGCATCACGACCAACCATCCGCCGGGCCGTCCCTTCCTGTGATCTTGGCGCGAAGTCACAAAGAACGTTGTGATCAATTGACAGCCAGCCACCGCTCAGCAATGTTGCGCCATCGACCACGAACCCGGAGACGGGCACCGGCCCACTCGCTGGCCATGCACGTGCGGTAGGACTACGCACATCATCCACAGGGGCTCCAATGAAACATCGGTCACGGATCCGATCAAACGTAATCGCCATGTGATCAATTTAATTGTCACTCGCACGCCTTACATGCAGGACATGTCGCATGCGGAATCACAACAGGAATCGGACTTGCACGCTCAACTCTACCGGAATATCTTTGTGAGGCTGGCACTCATGTCGCACGCACGGCATCTGACATGTTGTTGAGCGAACGATTTAGGCCTTGCGAACGGGTACCCGCACTAGCGCTGTGGATGTCTTGCATACGGCGGCCTTGGCCCCGATGCACTCCATGTTTCTTCCAGTGGTGGTCCCTGTAATGCTATCCGTGGAACCTCATGATCGGTGAAGGCAGGGAACACGAGAGGATATTCAGTAATCGGTTAGCTGGACCGCGGTCGAATGGCCAAGTGATGTGGGCCACATAGGCAAGCACGAGTCAAGCGCTCCACGGTGTGCTGCACCGAACCACAGACTGTTGACGTGGCGATTCGTTTGCACGCGCTCGCATAGCATGCAATCTATATCAAACATGATACATGCTTATTGCAAGCCTGCCCTTGTCGTCCGTGACTATATTCCTGCACATTTTCATCCAAGACGGCGCGGCATGTGCTTTGCGTGAATGGCTTTTGGGACACAGAATGTAGCTGACGCAGATATGCCATGTCCATCGTCATGACCAGATGCTTCCTCCGAGCACGCTTCTACTCATACAACCCACTCCATCTCCTTTCCCCATCCTACCCGCCTTTCAATTCGCAGCAGGCACCTCCCCCCTCGCCAACTTCAGCATCTCCTGCTCCCGCCTCTCCTTGAGCAACTTCCCCCGCACCTCAACCCGATCCCGCTCACTGCGCTCCCTTGCCTCGCGCATCTCCGCCATCTCCCGCACCTCCTGCTCCGTCGGCTGTATCTGCGTCGCGCCGACCGCCTTGACCAGCGCGTCGAGGATCTCGCTCTCGTCCTGGTCGCGGATGTTCAGCGTGTGCGTCGGCGGCGACGTGTCCGGCACGAGTGTGGTCTGGGGTTTGGGCGTTGCGGACGAGGCCGGGGCTTGGTTGGCCGTCGAGGAGGTGGTGGGGGCTTGTTTGGGCGAAGCGCTGGTGGTGTAGATGTGGAGCAGCGAGGGGCCGTCGGGGTCGGTGTGGCGGGCGATGGAGATGGGGATGGAGGGGTTGCGGTATTTTATTCGGGGGAGCATTTCGCGCCAGAATTTCCTGGGGGAGGGGGTTATGTTAGTGGATGTGTAGGGCGGGATGGGTGCTTGTTGTTGCTGATGCGCTCTCTTTGCCTGGTCTCGAACTGCAGAAGCAGTTTATTGTTCCTCCTGCCATGTTTGCTGCCGTGGCTGTGTGGGAGAGAAAGGCGTACCTGGCTCCTCGGTGTCCGCCATATATCTTTGTGTTGAACTCCATGCTAATCTTCGTCACCTCTTTCGGTAGTAAGAGTGCACCTGGCCCACATCTTATCCATAATAGCTATCGCAGAGACCGTCAGCATGTTGTATTTTGTCTCGCGGACGTTGTAGAGGGATGTCGCTATGTCGGCGGCGTTTCGGAGGTGTCTGCGGAGGAGTAAATCGTACCTTCTGCAAAGGTTGTCAGTCTTGGTCAATGTCGTTTCCACGTGAGGGTCCAGCATCACTCACCTCATGCAGCTTGCGCATGCGTTTTATTATGTTCACCATGGTTGCTGTGATGTGGTTGCAGTCGACGTTGCGGAGCTCATCAGATTTCGAGATTCGCGCTAGTGCAAGGTCTTGGCATACAGTTATGGAAGCATGGATCTGCCTTTGGCCATTGGTGAAGGCAGAATGATCGAATAAGGGAGACAATTATATTTTGGGACGCCATCCCAAGCGCTACAAGACAGATCGCTCCGTAAGTTCCCATCCGCAGCTTTGCTGTGTTCGTCCTCTTTCGTAAACCAAATGTGCCAATATGAGCCTGAAAGCGTGCAATTAAACCTGGTACATATCTACCCAACCCTAGATCCCATTATACTAAAGCCCGAGGCGAACCTGTTCTGGAGTGAATGAGGCCGAAGCCTGAGAAGTCGATGTTGTGCTTATCGGGCGGGCTGAGCAGCGCCTGGTGCTGGCGCTGGGTTGCCTGGGTTCATGCGCTTGCCCCTAGATATTCATTAGCATTGCTATGCGATAGCACATCATCAGGAAACTTACATGAATGACCTGCTGAGGAACGAGACCAAGATCATTGGCAACCACGAAGGCATCTTGGAGAAGCCCCAGGTGGCGTAGGCGTATGGGAGAGCCAAGCCGAACTTCTGGAGCTCACCGTTGAAGGGGTGGAAAAGACCCTCGTACGGCTCAACCTGGGCAATCTTGTTGTCGACGATCAAGTCCTTGAAGGTCTGGGCGGTGGTCGAGGTGCGGTTCAGGGGCTGGTATCGGACCGCTGGGACAGGCGCGGACTGGTCGGCCAGAGGCTTGGGAATCTGGAAGTAGTAGAGCGACGGTGCGCCGACAGACCACATGTTGCAGAGAATTTGCTCCGTCTCGCAGTCAAGGTAGGCGAACTTGGGCGCGTTCGACTTCGCAGCGAGCACTGGGAGAGATGCCTTTGCCTGTCAGTATGCATCAGTCTGTTCGAAGAGTGTACTACGTACGTTCCATGCCTTGGTCGCGTTGCCGCACAGCCCAAAACATGTCGTGTTGCCGCCGGTGACAAAGATCAGCCAGTCTTGCGTGACAGGCGGGCTGGCAGTGGGGTCGACAGTCAGAGTCTCCTTCCAGTTCTCGAGGGTGATCGGGTGCTGGATCGCCTCCGCAGCCTTTGAAGCAGCCTTCTCGCTCGCAGCGTTGATAGGCGCCGAGGGCACTGCGGGGATGGCCGACGACACGGCAGCGGTAGCCTTGCTGAAAAATCCCTTGACCTTGTCCAGAATGGGGATCTGCTCCTCAGCGACCGCAATCGCGGGGAGGGCAAGGAGAATTGTTGATGAGAAGCGCATGGTGGCGATGTGTTGTGAAGGAGTGTTGCTGCTGCAGCGCTGCCTGGAATTGACGTCTGATGATGTAAATAAAGGGTCCGATCGCAAAATGTGGGGATGCTGCAGCACAGCGATAGCGGCAAAGGTAGGGAGCGATAGAAGGTCACAGCACGTGTCTTCAATTACGATGAACGTCACTCGAATGCTCAGAGCGCGATGCAGATGAATGAGGACCGGGGAAAGGGTTAGCGATAAACATTAGCAACGCGATGGATCACTCTCCAGGGCTTGGCGGTCCAGCTCCCTCGAGATTGGAACGAAGCATGGGCCACTCACGGCGCTTCGTCCACCAGTTCACCTTCGCCAACCGTCATCCACGTCGCGTCGCGTCTTCCACCGCGTCTGCAGACCAGCGAGTGATGCGTGATAGCTTCACATGTGCCAGGAACATACATGGAGTCGCAGGGTCGCAAATTTTGCAAGCCTTCACAGTGCTCACCATCTGGATGGATTGGTGACTTACGTACTACTTACACAGTATTATAGTTTCACAATGCGCAATTGAGGGTACGGCGCTAGCAACACGGTGTATCGAGACATCACATCAAATCTTGGAGCCTGGACAAGACCTTTGGTCGCAATACATGCGTCGACTCAATCATCCCATGTCCCTTCGCTTCTGCAAATTACCCCAATCCCAGCTCGGCGTGCCGAGAACTACTCCTACTTGTGAAAAGACACCATTCTGGTTGAAGGTTGCCTTTTCATTCGAGCTTACTGGCAAGTCATCCTCTACTCGGTCTTAGTATCTTCAAAGAGTCTTGTTGAGACTACTTCTTACCTGCTGCAGCATTGGTATTCCCAGCTTTCTCAATCTCAGCATTCACGGGCGCTCGCCTCCTGTCATCCAGCATTAGATTGTCATTTCCGATCGAAGTCGCAGGAACAGTAGGAGGTACTCTACCAAATTTGGCAGCCAGCCCCTGTTTGAAGGCTCTCATTCGCTCACTTTCATTCTCTCCATCGCCCGCATCGCTCCACGTCCGAGTCGATGCCTGTCCTCGTTCGCGATCTTCAACATTGCGACTGTGTGGCGTTTCGTTGTAAGTATGACGAAGATCATCATCGGACGCGCGACCTGGTGAAGCTGCTTGGCTTTTGTGGTTTTTCTCCGAACTAGCGACTTTACGCAGTTTCCTGCCAGCTTGTATGTCGTCAAACAGAGCCGCGTGGTTGGGGGTCATGTCGCGCCTCTGGTTCGGCATCGGAGGCGTTCCTGGCGGTGGCATACCTAGAGCACCTGGAGACGTGCGCCCAGTCTGCGGAGGACCATACGAACTCCTCGATGTGTCAGGGTATGGTGGAGAGGTAGAGCGAGTGCGAGGCGTGGAGTTGTGCGGAGTCGGCGACCATGCACCACCTTGGTTAAATGATGGCGAAGGTGGAGTGGCGTCTTGCACATGAATTGCTGGTGGGGAAGGAGTCCGCGAGTCTCGATTGTTGTACTGATGAGGCGGTGAGTGAAGCCGATCTGAGGGAGATTCAGCCAGTAACGCTTCTCGATGATGGTATGGAGTGGGTGGCCGATCTCTACTTCTCTCACGACCATCAGATCGGATCCTACGCTCGCGTCGAGCTCGGTTGGGCGGATGCGCAATCCTCGCTTTTCGATTGTCTCGCGATACGCTGTCCTGTCGTCTTCTATCGCCACCACCTCTCCGATCGTCCTTTCGCAGTTTATTCACCTCGCGCAAACGATTACCGGCATTCTTTCCAAGGAAAGCATCTACCCCTTTCTCCACCACTGTCTGAGACCGAAAGCCATGTTCATGCTCAGCCTTGATGTGCTTGTACGTGTTGACAAAGTGGTCTGCAAGTCCCATCCCAGCTTTCCTCTTGGGTAGTTGGCCAAACGGAGTCATGCCATCTGGTCCACGTCGTCTGGTCGGAGATCGTGACGCTCCGGCTCTTCCAGGCCGTGGACTACTACTTCTTCGATGACCGTGGCGTGACTGGGATTGAGATCGAGGCCTCACACGTGCTTCTGACGTCTGCTCGCGAGGCAAGGTGCCAGCAGGACCAGCGCCACCTGTCATCATGAGCTCAGGGTCGTTGTCGGGTGGTCCTTCACGGACAACATCGGATATATTCCGAGCTCGACCCCGGCCCCTAGAATGCTCGCGATCTTTATCTCGTGGTTCTCCACCATGCGAGCCATGTCTGCGATGCCGCTTGCCGGAAGAGTCATGATGATGGTGCCGCTCTCTAGAACGATCACCATGATGGTGTCGACGCTCTCGCGACCGCTCATGATCGTGGTGATGCCGTCGGTCTGCCGAACGCTCGCGATGACGGTGTTGGTGTCTCTCATGCGACCTACTACGCTGATGACCTCGTCCATGCTCTCCCTTCCTCATCTTCTCTTTCTTCCTGGCCTTCCTAGCCTCTTCCTCCTTATGCTGTCGGTATATCTTGACGTTCTCGACCACGCCTTCAATAATCAACCTCGTCGTACCTACACCAACAAGCTCTGGGTTTCGTGGTCGCGCGCCGGAAAGCAGGTTTTGCATGTCGCGCGCGACTTGCATGCGGTACGCTGGGGACGATGGGTCTGGCCTTTGGGGCGCGTTGGGCATAGGAGTATTGATTTTGTAAGTGGAAGTACATGGTGCTCGAGGAAAGGATATATAAGCTGATGTGAAGATTGATTTGTGAAGGGGGAAGTCACGGGTGGAAAGCAAGCGTGTTGGTCAAACGGTGGGGATGTGAAGAGGTGCACCCAACTAACGAACGTGAGTGAAACGCGTGGATGAAAGCGACGTGTATGTTGTTTGAGGCACTGGATTAGGCTACCCCATGCACGCATGAGGTGTAGTAGATGCGTGGATATCGGCAATGGTCCTTCATCACGTCCTATAATGCGACGGCAAAATATTTGCTCAACAGAGCTCACAGCGTCGATTGAAACTTGCATTTCTTGGGTTCTAATCACGCGACGTCCCTGGAGGTATTTGCTTATGATACGTTCTATCCGCGATGCATCCTCGCCGGACTAATTCATCACTTGGACACACAAGCTTATTTGCCAACTTGCGCGCACATTCTGACATGGGGCTTCCCGGTATGTACCTTAGGATGAATCATTCGATTCCATCGACGGAAGACAGCTATGTAGCTTCATCGCTGGGTTATCATCAGGCTGAAGAGCGTGATGAGGCTCCGATATAACTCCATCAGGCAGGACTTACCACCACCACAACGCTTACCATAGTCATTTCCAGTGCACACTTGCTATCCATGTCAGATTCTCCTGGCCGATTTGACCAAAGAAAATTGGGTACCAGCAGCGCTAAAACGCTACTGGAGGGAGTGAACTATAGCTCGTCCAGATGAACCGTTGTGTCAGGGGCGCTACCTCATTTCCGTCCACATCTTGATCCGCAATAAACTGAGCGACAAATACAATACAACAACGGGGCGAACAAGCATCTAACCGTGGCCGTAGATTGCCAACATCTTCGTTACATCAACGATCACGTCGAGCACAATAGTCCCTTGTTTCGACCGATCTCTCGCAAAACTAACATCCCATGTCTACTCGTTCAATGTCTGTGTATCTCTGTGTTGGAAATTTCATAGTTTCTGCTTAACGTCGAAGCCTCGGAATAGCACTGTCAAGAACATAGCTGGAACTTAGACTTCTCGCTTCATTCCTCGCACCTGCGGCGTGTGCTCAATCATCAGCCCCGTGATCACCTAAGGTGAAGAATTGCACGCCTCCAATACTCGCCACAACATTGCTGTGCCGTCTCAGGCACATTTCTGCAGATCGCTGGCATATAGGCACGTCTCGCCTTGCACAACGGGAAGGTGGTTGTGTTCATGAGAACTGGGAAGGGTGGATGTGACGGAGTACTGCAATTAAAGTGATTCTCGCCAAGGTGAATACTCTGAGTTGCGCGATCACGAGCTCTACAATGCTCGTCTGATGGGTGCATTCTCGTCTTGTCGCGCTTGTTGTGGTGGCCAGAAGGATGCGGAGCGGAGTTACGTGGACGAGTCAAGGTGCGCCTTGAAAGCGGTTGATCAAGGTGTCGCGAGGAGTGGACCGAGGGCTAGCAAACGGACATGGCAGGATGACGAGTAGAATCGAGGCTACAGGTACGGGATGCGAAGTTGCGAGCGATAAGGGCGCTACTTGGAGCATATCTTTGCAGGCCATGCTTCTTGCGGGGGCGTCTAGTGTGCTGTATCGTTTTCGGGCGTGAAGAGACGGAAGCTCATCGACGCGATCTTCGCTGATAGAGTAAAGGCCGATCAGGATATGACAAAGATAGCATGCCTTGGTCTTACACGACGGCCACTGTCCTGCCTGTACACTGATTGTCGGCGGTGATTTGTAGTCTTACCGCGCGAACATGATCTCGCCCTTCCCTAAGCCCTCGGTCCTCGTTGACACTACACCCATTAGGTGTATTCAGAGTAGTCCCACGGGCAGGCGTTCCCGTATGCAACATGCCAGTCGATTTCCTTGAGCCAGCAGTTAGCGTGACATTCTTGAGGGCCATTTCAGCGGAAGGGAAATCTGCCATGTTCGCACCATGCTCGAGCAAGACGGAATTGAGGGTAAGACTCTCGAGGGTGGCTTTGGTTAGGCGAAGGAATGTCTTGAGGTACTTCTTCTGCGTTCTGAGCTGGTATGTATAAACGTGCCTAAGGGGGAGTTGACGCGCAGACGTGCTGAGCTGCTTGAAGACTCCTAGATTGCTTAAGCCGTGGCCAAGCCCCAGGCTCAGATCTTTCAAACACGACGCATTTTGCAGGATCTGGGCCATAGTGCGTACGTGCTGATGACTTTTGACTACTTCTATTAGTATCCTTTGCCACTGGGGCGCACAGGTTTTTCTTACATCCAGCGTCAGCTCCTGCAATGTTTAGGCGAAGAATCTTGACAGCTTCCAACTGCTTTGCATATACGCTCATGTGCTCGAGCACGGACGCGTGAACTGCGAGCTGAAGCACATAATACTCGATCAAAGTTGTCTCCAGCGGCCTAGCCTTGGATAATATGATCGAAAGGAGTGTCTTTGAGGCAGTAGTCCACCGCCCCTGGAACTTCTCGAGCATGGCACACTTGACTCCTGGCCTCAGGTATGGCTGGGCGATGCAGAGTCGCTGCAGTTTGGGTAATTGGGATAACGCTGAACCGGGTAGTTCAGCTACGGTACCAGCCATAAGCATATCGGAGGTCACTTCATTGAAAGCAATCTCGCTGATGTAACCATTACCCGGGGTATGTTTGTCTCCGTACCACGAATCGGTGTCTTTGACGAGTAGTTGACTGGGTGTTGGCACAGAAGCGGATTACAACTGGTCATGATGGACTGTACATGAAAAGCAGGCAAGCCTGGGAAATAGTGAGAAGTCTGGTCAGACTGGCTTTGGCAAGTAGCACGCAGACTTGCTTGTACCACGTCCAGCGTAACAACGCACGATCTTCTCGTTAATTGCTTTGCTGGTCGTTTGAAGCTTCTCGAAATGAACTTTCCGTCGAAAATGTCCGCAGCTAGCACTCGACGATCTTGAGCAGCAGTTCCGCTGGCAAGCCGGGAAGTGTTGCTGCCATGATTTCAAAGTGTTTCTTTACTGGATTCTGAGGTCAGGCAGTATTCTTTTTCGGTCCGTCCACCGCCAAAGAGTGAAGAGTACCTTCAGTAAAGCGGAACGAATGTTTCGTTCTGGTATTGGTCTTTTGGGTTAGGGTTAAACACGAGCCTTGAACGACCAATGCAATCCCTCGGGCGCTGTTGCTGAGGCGAATTTGGACGTGTGAGAGATGGTAGGGTCTCGAGTCGTGCCATGGTTGTAACGCGCTTTACCCACCCACGACATGTCAGTACATCACAAACCAACGGGATTACCTCAGAGCAGTCCTGCAGTATTCTTTGTTGCCCGGGGCGCAAGATACGAGGCGTCGCAAAAGTGCGAGGTTATAGTATAGAAGTGAATGCGAGGGAAAGCGCGTTGTAACTGCGTCAGGTGGGCCGCTTGAGAGGAGAATGCATCCTGTGAATGACATGTGCTACTGTGCCGTGGGACCGCACAGTTTGGATGCAATGATCGTATAAATGAGAAGGCAAGGATGGACAGTCAAGTTGGTAACTTTTCGCACATGTCTCGTACGGCTCCTTCGCTCTACCAGTGCGCGCGTCATTGCTGAGGAGGGTCCGTCAAATTCGGCATAATACTACACCAACGTCAACGTTCTTGCAGCGGACGTCCGATGTAGAGATGCAAAAACATGTCACTTTTAGCTTCATGTTGACAAGATTGAATACAAGTCTCGACGTCGATGGGATGCTAGCGGAGCCGCCTGCATCAGATCTGCTCGCTTATCGGGCTCCCGATCCCGCCGATCTAAGCACGTCTCAACTCCAGTCGTCATCTCGCAAACATTCACAGTGACGTAGGCGCGAAGCTTGACGCGCTACTTTTTCTGCCATGGCGCTCGTAACACAGTCATCCAACACAAGCTTCCGGTGTTTTCACTGTTTCGTGAAGCACGGCGACATAACCTGACGGTGAACATTGATGCCGCACTCCTTTCAAAGCATCTGCCTTCGCATCACAACTCGCGCGCCACAACGCGCAGCAGCAGCGCTCCACAGTTTCCGAGCTGGCCCCTATTCACCCGCTATGGCGAAGAGAAAGAGATCTACAGGCGTTGCTGCGTCGCCAGCAGCGACTGATGTTCCGGCCATCGACCGGTCAAAGATGCGCCGCTCAGAGGTGCCTTTGCCTCCCAATGTCGCAGGAAACGCGTCCAAGCCGACTCGCCGCCAGTCATCGCGTGGGGGTGCAGCAGCGGCGACGAACCCCAATGACAACCCTGATGTACTCGACGGAGTGATGGCTTTACGAGCTTCGCCTGATGGGCATGAATGCAGCGGACTTGAGTCCCATCTGCAAGCTCATAGCACCAACGGCACGGTCAACGAGGTCAGTGCGTCGATAGACACGAACGGTGTCGATGTGAATGCAAACCACACTACTGCTTCACCACTAACTGCCGATCCTCCTGCAAAGCAGAACGGCAAAGGAGGCCGAAAGAAAGCCGGCACGTTGCATGTGAAGGCCGAGCCTGTGGAGAGCAATATCGCGACCTTGACTGGCGCTGCAGAGAATGTCACTGGCCCCACTGAGGACGTTGGCATGGATGGCGATCCAGAGGCAGCCGAGGGCCTGGAAGAGGACGAAGTGGAGGTCAAGGAAGCCCTGTCACGGCCCCCACCTGTCAATTCTGAATATCTTCCCCTACCTTGGAAAGGGCGCTTGGGCTATGTTCGTATACACCTATCATCTACACACTCTGCTACCTCGCTAACTAACGCGATAGGCCTGTCTCAACACCTATCTCCGCACCGCGAACCCTCCCGTATTCAGTTCCCGAACATGCCGCATCGCGAGCATCCTCGAGCATCGCCATCCATTGAAGGACCCGTCTCAGCCCGAGCACGCCACCAAGAATCGCCCCGATAAGGAGCAACCGGCGGACGTTGCCAGGGGCATGAGATATGTGGAAGAATTGGGCCTTGCCAACGCGCGTGACATTATCAAGATGATACGCTGGAACGACAAGTACGGCATCAAATTCATGCGCCTGAGCAGCGAAATGTTCCCGTTCGCAAGCCACGACGAATATGGATACAAGCTTGCCCCGTTTGCCGCCGATACACTTGAAGAAGTGGGCAAAGTGATCGCCGAGCTTGGTCATAGAGTCACAACTCACCCGGGCCAGTTCACGCAGTTAGGCTCGCCACGTAAGCAGGTCATTGACAACGCGATTCGAGATCTGGAGTATCACGATGAGATGTTGTCACTCTTGAAGCTTCCGCCTCAGCAGAATAGAGACGCTGTCATGATACTACATCTTGGTGGCGCGTACGGGGATAAGCCAGCCGCCATTGCGAGGTTCAAGGAGAACTATGCGAAGTTGCCGCAAAGTGTAAAAAACCGTCTCGTGCTGGAAAATGATGATGTGGTCTGGTCGGTGCACGAATTATTGCCACTCTGCCAGGAGCTGAACATCCCATTCGTGCTCGACTACCATCACCACAA
>TARA_R110002003_G_scaffold112_9_pt1 | contig 32544 bp, 29 predicted proteins | sample TARA_R110002003 | Tara Oceans TARA_R110002003 (sample SAMEA4396441) | marine metagenome | biome: Westerlies Biome; feature: [SRF] surface water layer (ENVO:00010504); material: water (ENVO:00002006), including particulate matter (ENVO:01000060) such as... | depth 5 m | reverse complement strand
ACAATGATTGGATATGCAATCGGTTATGATGATGAGGATGCAAATGCTGCTTGAAATGAGGAACTCGCATGCTTCTTCCCCGCCATCACATATCTCTGGGACCGCAGTTTCCTTCATTGTACGAAGACGCTCGTATCTTATAAGTTGTAGGGCCTAAATAAGTCCTTGTCGCAATTCCACATAAAATAATAACAGGCTTAAAGAATCTTAGAAAACCTTTCTTTATTACTCTTAAGGTATTAAGAAGTAGTACATAGGATATTTCATAGTTTTCTATTCTATCGTTGTCGCGTTGTATCCGTCTGAGTATACAATGTTCCTAGACCTAAAAGTCAGGAAATACGAGCTCCTTCGTACACTCCCTAGACAACAAGCCCAGCTACAAGGCCTACAAGTCCGACATTTGCACCCAAGTAGAAACCAGCAACACCAGTTGGTAATATCACAGACCCTGCAGCAGAACTTGCCGATGCGCTGGCCGCTCCCGCTGAACTGGCTTGAACCGGCGCTGTCGACCTAGTCCCCTGAGATGTGGGAGAAGATGACTTGACGGGAGTTGCGGTAGCGGCCGACGTTCCAGTCTGTACTTTGCCATCCGGGCCAGTGTATTTCCCGCTGTAATAATCCCCATTCCCTCCGACGTCATCGTGATATAAACCTAGCAACGCACGCTGTCAGATTTCCATTTCTCGGTGGTGCTTGGGACAGTGCAGAGATGTAAAACATACCCGTTCCCAAGTTCAGACACAACAAGCTGCCATCGGTGAACTTGTAGCAATTCTCATTGCCAACACAGTTCAGCGTAATCGCACGGCTGCTCAGCCCTCGTTTCGTCGGAATGGTGCTACCAAATTGTTCGCCCATGGCGTCGCGTTTGCCAAGCCCCGCCGCTTTCAAGCATGTTTGGAAGCAGGGCGCGTCGTTCATGCAGCAGGCCCGGCAGGCTTGAACGCTGGTGTCATACTTTGGGGTTGTGGAACAGTCGCCGACAGGAGGCCATGAGAGGGAGCCGGAGCTGGTGCAAGTACCGGCGGCGGCGGTGAAGGAAACGAGGGAGAGCAAGGGTAAGAACGTCGTTAAGGTAAGCTGCATTGTGGGTAACCGTCTAAGTATGAATAGAATATACGTGTTTGGGAGGTAAGTAAGGTAGATGTGTACGACGACTTTTATTCAGGGTTGTAGCGAAGTACCAACGCCTCGTTCTTATGCTTGCAATGATTGGGAATCAATAACAAGCCACACAGGATTACTTGATAAGGCATAAATGCGTTAACTTAATGAAGCTGTATTTGGAGAGCTGAGATTCACGTCGCTTAGCGAGTATCGCAATGCTCCCCAGAGCAGTCTGGATTCCTCAGCTCTGTTACGCGACCCCTGCGTCTTTCAGTTGTTGATGAAGGAAGGATTCACGCTCATCTCCTTAGCCACCTCTAGTTACATGCTCCGGCTGAGAGGTAGTCTTCTACTAGCCTAGCGCTGAAGCACTAAGGACTAACGTCAACTAGCCTGAGGCTGCGCACCCTGCCACGTGCTTGCCGAGCTGAACAAGGCTTTTCACTAAGGAACATGAGAATTGACTAGCGAAGTCTCCCGAGGTCCCACTACTCGCTTGTTATTTCCCTAGAGGACGAACTAGTAGACTGCGACCTAGCAAAGAAGGCAGGGCTGTACAGTGTCTGGTAGTGGTGGCACGCATCCCTGTCGGTTCTGAACGGATCCGGATGCCAGGTCAGGCCGTTCGAAAGGAGTTATTCGTTGAACATTCGCACAGCTGCGTGTCACTACTACCAGACACTGTATGTTTAAAGGCATCGGCTCCGAAAATAGAATTTTCTAGATAACCTAGTATAGCCGAAGACCACCCTTCGCAATGCGGTGGCTATATGTTCGAGGTTTTGTGTTGCATTCATTCCAGGGTCGATCAGAGAAGTCTACCAGGACCAGCGAACCACAGCCAGAACACCTACAGATTATTACGGTGGATCCTTGAGTTGTCGATTCGCGTAGGGATAGTGATATCTTGGGTGGCGCCAAAACGACAACGCAACACCTTTCCCAGTGTTGTGTCCACGGCAAAGTACTCCAGAGGACTGCCGGAATTCGACGACGGTCGAGGTCAAACCCACTCCGTCGGGATTCCAATGAGTCGGTGCAAGTATGCAAAACGACTTCCCAGGCTGTCTGGCTCTAGGCGTACCCACGACATGCTTCGTCAATCACAGTTGATGAGCAAGATCCGCTGAATGTCCGAGCAATCACCTATCGACTCGACCAGGCTCTCCTAATGGATGAAGATTTCGCACAATCCGCTGGTCTACCCATCCTCAAGGATGCTTTGATTTGCTGACAACTCAATGGCCGTGACGACGGGTATGACATCTCGAGTAAAGTGGCTGATCGGACCTGGAGGCAGTGGTCGAACGTACACACTGAACTTCCACATTATAAAATCGCACCAGCCGCCGTCACCTTGAGCGACGAGTTTCTCACGGCTCGTTCTTTTGCTAAAGTTTCCCCTGTCTGCTTTCGAGCATCGTCCGCTCACGCGCCCGTAAGCGCACTCACAAGTCCAAAGCGCACCAAAGCGGTAGTCGAGAATGTGCGCAACCAATACTCATGCTCCGTCACGTCCACACGAAACCATCACCACCTTTGACGCAAGTAGAGGTACTGTACTAACGTGTTGATTACTACCCCAAGCTACATGCCTCAGCCCTAGGCACAAAATTCCGTCCATCACTACCGCGTCTGGGTATCAGCGCGCTTCCAATCAGTCTGCATCGGGCTCATTGACCCTAATCCCGCGACCATACCGTCTATACCAACGAGGAAGAATTAACTAACCCAAAAAGACAGAACGCAGGCGCTATGCAAAAACCAGAAGGTCATTTAGATCGAGCAAGAAAATGATAATGATAGATAAATGGAAACGACTTATAACGCTCCTTCACTGCTGTATCTCACCCAACGCGTCCCCAAGCGCCTCGGCGTCGTAGTCCTGCACCACAACCCTGGTCGGAACCTCCGGGATGTCGAAGAAGCCCCAAATGGGGCCGTTTTGATTGACGCCGCTGGGTCGCAACTTGACCTGCGGTCGTTCGGGCGCTTTGTCCTTGTCTTTCTTCTTGGCCGACTCGGAAGTACTACCCGTCGCCGTGCCTTGCGTGGATTGCGAGTTCGAGGACGTGGGGCGCGGGGATTCAGGTGTCACTGGCGCGGGAGTCGCTCCCCATTTGCCGAATACCCAGCCTCCGACTTTCTTGCCTAGACCGGTGCTTGGAGCGGGTTGTGGGCCGTCGCTTTTGCGTGGGCCGCGCTTTTGGTTGGCGATGCTGGAGTAGAGGGACCGGTTTAGTAGACTACTGTCCATGGGCTTGCGGGATAGAGTTCCGTGCGCGGTGGCGGTCCAGGGCGTGAGTTCGGGACCGGCCGAGCCTGCGCCGCCTGGGGTGGAGAATCGGGCGGACGATGAGTAGAGGAGTTGAGAGGGGCGGGATTGGAGGGTGTGGATGTCCATTCCGGAAACTGATATAAGGGATTCGTGAGAAGCGTGGCGACGTAACGTTGGGCGCATTGTAGTCAATGGTGAGACGAGGTCATCAGGCTCGAAGGGCTCTTCTGGCGGCGATATTACGGGAGTAGGTTCATTGGTTGAAATGGAGGAGTCTTCTGTTTCCTCGGGTATCGCAGCTTGAGGATGAGGCGGCAGGTGTGGCGATAAGGTGAAGATATCGTTGGCGAGCGAGTTCGCAGGGCTGACGGCTGATATGATGGCAGTAGCAGGACTGCTCTTAGTAGTCATCGATATTGGTGTGCTCGCACTCCGGATCGTAGACAGGCTAGGCGGCTTCAGGCCGTAGGATTTGCGGCGTTGGTGGCGGGGTGTGGCGTCCGGGTCGCGATGGTAGTCATTGGATTTGACAGGCCCGAACATGGGTGACTGGAGGTCGATTGAATCGGGAGGGCTCGTGGGCCGTGACGAGTCATATGCAACATCGCTGAACACTCGGTCATAGATCGAGCCTCGGTGAGAGTCAGACACCGGCGAGCCAGGGACTGAGCCAACTGTGAGAGTAGTTGCCTGAGACCATCGATGGGTGTTGGGCACGGACACGGCGGTCTGATTGAGAATCGCAGCGGTCGAGGAGCGATCAATAGGAGGAGGCGGATCGAAGTGTGTTGGCGTGAGACTGAAGCGCTTCTTTTTCGGTCGCTTTGAAGGCTGAGCTTTTGGCAGATTCTTGCTAATCTTGGGTCCGTGGTAGTGATGGTGAATATGCAGCTGCTGATTGGCAACCTGCTCTGTTTCCATTTCCAGCTCTTTCTGCAGGTTGGGAGTTGATGCTTCCTGTACGGGCGAGGACGAGACGGGCTGATGTACCCTGAGTTGGTCGCGGAGGCGCTCGACCTCTTCGTTCGAGTTCACTAACATCTCTCTCAGTTCTAGGATGCCGTGTTGTAGGTTGGCGTTATCGAGCAGGATGTCCTTGACAAAATGCGAAACGACGTTTGTGCCAGCCTTCTCATGCCCTGCTTTCGCCTTCAACCTCCCCGCTGCCGTATTCAGCTCTCCTTCGACTGCCATTCTTCGCTCCATACGCGCCACGACTTCAACATGTCGCTCCCTTTCTTCGCGCGCCTCTTTCTCGATGCGGTCGATCTGGTCTTGCAGGTCTCCTATGGTCCGCTCGGCGGTCTTCCACCTCTGCATGGCGGTTCGTTCGTCCACTAGCTTCGCGTCGAAGCTGCTCTGCAGTTGAGATTGCTCCCTCTCCAGCTCAATCAGCTGCTGCTCCAACAGCTGCGTTCGCGCCGCCAGTGAGCTCAAGCGTTCGAGTTCCTCCTCGGTCGAACGTAGCGTGTCGGTCAGCGCCTGGATCTGGGCATCGGAGTCGACCACCGCATCGTTGAGATGCTCCAGCCGGTCAAGCAGCTCGCGGTTTGCTTTGATGGTCTGCGCGTTCTTGGCTTCGAGCTCGAGCTTCTCCTTCTCCAAGTTCTCAATAGTGGCGACCATCTGCCGGCGGTCGCGCTCCGAGTCGGCGACATAGGCTTCATGGCGAACAAGAAGGGCCTGCAGGGCAAAGCTTAGCGATGGCGCAGTGGTGTCTTTCATGGTGCACAGGTGAGGCAGCCGCAGCAGCAACTGCTGCATGATTGCGGTGTGAGAATGGCAGTGAGTAAATCACGTACCTGGCCCAGCTGAGCGGCTTTGTTCACATTGTGCTCTAGCCCCTCTAGGAGTCGGCCGTTGTGAGCCAGAAAGGCGCAGTCGGTGCTTCCACAGCAACATCGCGGCCCTGGAATGCTGCTGGTCGTGCCTGTCTCCATCGGTTACGGCGGGGCAGCCCGCGTCTGCGCCCTGGACCTCGCAGTGCTGCCCGAAACAAAGGATAATGAATGCGATGCGGCGTCCTTCGCTGCGCGTATCATGCTCGGCGTGGTGGTGCGGGTGGTGAGTAGGAGGCGGTAGGTGAGTGTTGGGCTGTTGACTGTTGATGTTGTGCTACTGCGCGTTCCTGACTGACGGAGAGGCTTGAATGCGCCGCTAAGTAGGGACAGGGACGTGGGCCGTCTGATCCTTGTTGCGATGGCTTCCCCACCAAACCAGCCACCGTCTTTATCCACCACGTTTCCTTGTTTCGAACGAAACACGCACCATGTGCTCGTTGGCTCACATGCGCGCCCGACCATGTGTTCACCCCTCTATCGCACCGGCACCACCTGCCTCCAAGATCGATCGATGAAGCATGCCGACGTCACTGACGCTTAAGCGCACCATTTGGGATGGCGCCAAAAGGTGAGATTGCGTGCACGCGAAAGCCAAGGGCGCAATCTCACGACCAAAATAAACATCTCCTTTCATGTCAGAATTTTCTTCGAGCCGTCCATCCAGAATGGGCTTGAAAGGCTAGTCGTGCCTATAAGCATGCTCAGATACTGCCTTATGCGAGCTCATGCTTCATCACAGGTCATGCTTACATAACCGTCTTCGCAGTTTCGTTCCCAAAGCGGATGAACACTCTTGGCACCTCACCAACAGCGATGTTGCACTGAGGTAGGCAGCAGAATGCGAAGTTAATCGACTATATGGCTTCGAAGATGTGCTTGCGTTTTCCTTCATGTCTACTTATTCTGTATCGTGAGTTCTGATCAATTCTTTCACCGCAAGCCTGTGCCTCAATTGCTTCCTTCATCTCCAATCCTATTGCCTTGTATCTATCAACATGTTTCGAGGAGCACCACCACCATACGCACACTTTACAATGAAGGCATCCAGCGTCACGATACGCGTATCAACCTCGCGAGTTGCGACGCGCCAGGCCTCCGCACCATTACGAGCCTTCCACTACTCAACACAACGATCCAAGTCCTCAACGACGACCCCCGGACCATCTCCACAAAAGCCCAGCATGCAAGAGAACCCATCACTCCCTTCCTTTAACCTCTTCCACGCAATTCGCGACTCTCGCCCTGCCGTCAAATACACAGTCTATGCTGGCCTGGGACTAATGGCAACCGTCGAATCGACCTTCTGGTACAATGTGCTGAAGGCGAAGTTCTTCCCATCAAAGTCAGAAGAGGAGAAGGAGAAGGCCGAACAGTTCCTGGAGAACATCAAGGGAGCGGTCACAGGGTACCGGGCGGCGTGGATGGGGAACTATCGGAGATATTATGAAGGGTATGTGTGGGGTGTTGGTGAGAGATAAGACCGAGGCCGGCTTAGTGCGGTTGTCTTTGAGCAGAAGAGGCAATGGAGGACTTCGACATAGTGTAGTGGTGGGTGGGTTCTTGCTCCATCATTGGCTGCCTCGCGTGGTAGGGCACAGTAGGGCAACCGCCCCGCATCAGCCCGTATCTGCAACTAATCCCGCACAGTGTCGTCACCCCACCCAAAGCGTAGGCTAAAGCTTAAGAACCAGCACTTGCACGACCTGTACCTTCAAAAATTCATTAGACATGTTTTCTCCAACTCAAGAACATAGCGGTCTTTACTTGCCGCTTGACGAGTACCCCTCCACTATGTGTCCGAACTTGGAACCTGTCGACCATTATGAACTCAATGGCAATTCGCCTCCAAGAACTCCACTACATGGTAATCATACATTTGGGCTACTCTTGCTATCTCGACCATCACTGACTACCCAGGCCCCGGGATTGCGCTCTCTCCTGCGACTTTACCGCTGGTCCGCGAGCCTTATGTCGCAGACCAATTACCACAACCGATCGATTACGATCTTCCGCCTTACAATCAGTCACGCACATGGTGGAATAGCCTTCCTGGTATCTACGGAAATCTGGACTCAGCACAACCTCAAGAGCAGACGTTTGACCAGTAAGTGTGACAGACGCGAAATGCCTGGGACGACTGAAGCACCACTCGTACCGGACACCAGACATTATAGCAAGGTAAATATACTGCTTGTTCTATACACCGTCAACTAATATGATCCGCAGGTAAAATGATCGAGCATCGGCCTCTTGCTGCTGCTGACTATGCAATAGGAGCTGCGATCGGTATCCCTAATATACCACCTGGACTAGCTACGACTTACCGCGGCTGCGATCGCTATTCAAATATACCACCTGGACTAGCTAAGACTTATTACGGCTACTGTCGCAAGCGCAATACCGCAAAACACCTGCACGACATGCCACGACTGGATCCCGGAGGAGATTGAGCGGCTGACTGGACCTTGCCACGATATCCAACATCAAGGTCCTGTCAGCCGCTCAATCTCCTCCGGGATCCAGTCGTGGGAGTCTCATGGTATGGCTTCCACTATTCCGTCGAGCTACTCAGCGTTCATTTGTGGACTTTGCTCTCTCATTCTGGAATTACGATGTCGATATTTAATGTTTCCCTTTCCTGTCTCGGATCATCGCTCTTTCCTTCTGGCCCTGCCAACATTCCATCTGGAAGTTTACATATTTCCTTCTGGATTTTACGCTTGCGCTTTCGCTTTCGACACCGTTGCTTCGCATCTGGAATTCTGCGCTTTCCTATCTGGCTCAAAAGTCCTGACCCAATTGACCGAACCCTGCTAATCAACCAACACAGACATTTCCCGTACCCGCAATATGCGCACCCCATCGGCGCTCCGTTGAGTCCGCCCATGCCAGAATCCAACTTCGGACACCGCTACGCGCACGACCATCGAATCAGCAAGTCCTTCAACCCCCGTCATCGAGCCCAAGCACTCGCCCCGCCAGCTCCGCGTTCTGCGGACGCACACGTCGCCATCGGCATCATCTTGAGCAACGGCGAGAACGGAAAAGACCAGTTTCAATGCCACGTGCCGGCATGCACGAACGTGACTTTTGGCCGAGTTGCGGACCTCAAGCGTCATCATGCGTCGCGCCATGGCGGGCATGGAAAGCGAAGACAGCAGTTCTGGTGCCCGGTGGGTGGCTGTATGTCTACTCTAGCGACAAACACCGCAGTCCCTGGCGCGCTGGCTGATTTATATTACGACAGGCGATCGCAGCGTCACGGGGAGAAAGGGCGCATTTCCCCGTAAAGACAAGATGATGGACCATTTGTCGCGCGTGCACGCAGATATTGTTGGCTCGTGATGGGGGCGTTGTTGGTGGGTATTGGTATTTGCGGAGTTGAGTTGGTGTGGTGTTTGGGCGTTAGGTGCAATGAAAGCCAAATTTGCCTGGCTTGGGGGACAGGTGTTGGTTAGGAAGCTCGCGAGTTCGAGTTCATGCTCAAATTGGAAAGGACGGAAATTTCTAGATATTCGCAATCCTATGAAGTATCTTCGTTAACATTTGATATCTGCACGATCAAGCAGCGACTAGTGACATCAGAGGGCAAGCCTACTTTATACGACGACTCATCTTTCCTTTGTCAACTCTCGTCTACTAAGTTCTTCCTTTTCCACCATCTAGTTGGTGATCTCGAGTCTTGGCCGTTACGCAAGCCGCATATGAATCTCGGTGAAGTAAATTTCGTCAACAAAACCCCCCTAAATCGACGTTTCTTACATGGGTCAAAGCCTCGAGATGCATACGCACCTTTCTTCTTTCCTTTCATGTGCCGTGCACTCGGGTAAATGACCACCGAGGAGAATATCTCTGTCTTCACGTATCGATGACTAGTATCCAAGACTCTCCTTTTCGAACCAGCTAGACGGAATTAACACCCATTTCTAGGTGCAGATAACAAGATAGAATCATGATGATTAATACGTCTCTAGAGGCACTCTAGTACCGCTCGATCGAACCACAAACGTACCAGATGATGGTGAATTCATTCTTGCATACTTTATCAAGGTTGTGAGCCACATCATCATCGGCCTGATACTCAGAGGCGGTATTGCGGGCAACGATGAACACGAATGCCATGTTCATGGTTGCTCCCGTTTCTTCCATGCATCGCCTCACAGACCTCAACCGCCATAACGCTTCCGACGCAATCGCAAGAGTGCACGCTTCTGGGTGCACCGTTGATAGCTGTGAGCGCAGCAATGCGCAATTTTTGGGCGCTCCACGCAAGGATACCTAGGTAAGACAGTTAACGTTGGTGACGACGTACACAGCAAAGCAGCCTTAGGGCTCCATGTCGACCCCGCAGTGTGCACACCGTACAATACCACCACACGGCTCGGGAGCCCTGCTCATTGGCCCGTCTAAAGAGTGCAGGGCGCCTTTCCCGCACCCAAGTCCCAGGTATAAGACGCCCCCACTACCATACAGTGCCACGAGTGCCAATGCTCTTGGCCTCGATGCACTACCTCTCGTCACAATGTACACCCAATGGCGCATTTCGGTATACTCCCTTCTGGCCAAAACATCCTTCGCCGCCATCCCACCCGTACAAACAAATAACCCGTACGAAGTCCCACTAATCAACGACCTCGCCCACCAACGCTACAACATTTCCATCGCCCTCGGCCACCCCCACAATCCTTCAACCTCCTCTTCGACACCGGCTCAACGGACATCTGGGCCCCAAACGCAAACTCATCAGGCTGCACGCCCCACTGTCCCACCGCATTCGACCCAACCCGCTCCTCCAGCATCGTCAACACCAGCATCCCGTACCTCGCCATCTACGGCCTCACGCCGGACCCCGCAAACTCCGTCACAGGCTTCTACTACAACGACACCATTTCAGTATCCGGCCTCCCGCCTTTAACCAATGCGACTTTCGCCGTCGGAAACGTCCCAACGTCGCTCTTCACGCAGGGCAACTGGGGCATATTCGGCGCCGGCGCGCGCTCCAATGAAGCACTCGTCCGCGGCCCAAACCGCTCTGAGCCATATACGCCGCTCTGGGAGCGCCTTGCGCTCGCCGCGCCAGCCGGGTCGAAGAAGCTAGGCGTCTGGCTCAATGCGCAAAACGCAGCGAGCGGGACCGTGCAGTTCGGCGGCGCGGATGCGTCGAAGTACGTGGGTGCATTGGCACATGTGCCGATTAATCTCGTCGACGGCGTGTTCACGGGGTGGAGCGTCAATGTGAGCAGTGTGACGCGAGTGACTGGGGAGGGGAAGCGTGAGAAGAAGAAGGTCCTGACGCCGGGGAATTATAGTTTGGGGTTTACGATCGATTCGGGGAGTCCGAATATGTATCTGCCGATGGCGCTGTATGACGGTATTGTGGAGGGGCTTAATGCGACGGAGGTGGTGAATGGCGCGCCGTATGTGCCGTGTTCGTTGCGCTCTGAAGGGTCTGGGTTTCTGGACTTTGGATTTCCGACGACTAAGGGGAGAAGAGTTTCGATTCGCGTTCCGTTGGCCGAAATTGTGTATCCGCCGGGGTATCCGGTGACGGTGCCTGCGGTGCCGGATCGCGATGGCGAGAAGCTGTGTTATTTTGGGATTGTGCCGACTGATGGGCCTATAAGGCTGCTCGGTGCGACGTTCATTCGGAGTGCGTATCTGGTATTCGATGAGGAGAAGTTGGTAGTGAGCATGGCACAGGCAAGGTGGGAAGTGTAATGAGGCTGAATTGCGCCATACGAAATACTAGTCATGTTGCTGGCAATTTCCCGGCCTTCGGGTCTTTCAGTACACAAACTTACTTCACTCACGCTGGAAACCCACACTCGACTAAACCACGGTGACTTCGCGCAATCCCGAGCTCTTGACAGAAGAGAAGTACTTCTTCGCAACAGGATACCCACAGCTGATCACCAGCTCCACGAGAAGATGGTCAATGTCTTCACAGTGCTTGCCAGCTTCGAGACAAGGTGAGCAGAGATCGTAGTCCCCTGTTCCGCAAGAACTGCAGTGGTAAAACATGCCGCTTAAGAGAGCACCACATGTATCGCACTCTTTTGTGGAAATAGCGCACGATTGATACGACGCAACATCGAGCTGCTGATGGACCATTTCTTCGTCCGATGCATGAGATCTGGCGATGGTCGAGTCAGGCATCATAGCCAGCAGTTGCATTGCGGTTGGTCGTGTGCTTGGTTCGTCCTTTCGACAGGCCTCCACCATCGCGCTGTAGTATTCTGGCACCTTTGCGTCCAATGGCGGCAAGAGAATAGACCACGCTCAGTGTTCATGTAAGGAGGCTGTGAGTAACCTCGAAATCGCCGTCGGACAGAAGTTGCTGTTGTTTGCTCGGTCCAGCTCTCCGCCATCACCCACAGGACCAAGCCAAGCTGGTAGATGTCAGACTCTGATGTGAGCTTCGGCGCTTTATGGTCGGAAGTGCTCTTATCGTATGAACTCCAATATGCACAGAACTCCGGTGGATCGGTAGTCTGCTGACAGGCTCCAAAAGAAAGAGTTGCCTCTATTTGGCACAGGTGTAGATCGCCAAAAGTGTCGACCACAACAGGTAGCCTGCGACGACGGAGAATGCCCACCACGTAGCCCTTCGAATGCACCTGGCTCACCATTTCGATCAGCTTTCGCGCACATACCTCTCTGTCCTTCCATGAGGTATGGTTCGGTCCTGACAAGTGCTCGAGGAGGAGTGTACATTTCGTCTTTGGGAGTTCCAACAGGTAGCTCCGCAACGCCATTCGAGAGTCATCGAACACAATTCCCTTGAGCTGGAGAAGTCCAGGCACCTCCCTCATGTCGTGGAAAGCTTGAATACTGTCCAAGAAGTTTGCACTCGGTGGGTTGCGGTTACACATCACCTCCTCTACCAAAGCACCATCAACGAATGCCAGAAAGCGCTTCGGAGGCTGTAAAGTAGTTATGGTGTGGACATCTTGCTCGGAGTACAACGAGCACCCTAAGTTCTCCAGGTAGGCTGCCATTGTGAGACGACCGTCGGGAGAACTCAGTGGGAGACGCTCGGCGGCATATGTCTGTTGTAGGCCAGGATCTTGTGGCACGTCTTTGAGAGCGTCGTCCTCGTCTGATAGAGCTAGAGATATGTGGTCGTTCTCATGCAAGCCGTCTTGACTTGAGAGAAAATGACACACGCGGTCTTGGAGTGTCTGTGGCAAGGAACCTGCCTCTGCCAGATCCATGCAGTCTACACAACTGAATGGCTCCTTGGAGACCTTGGTCGTGGTCCAGTACTTTGAGGTCTTGGGGATCTTGAGCGAGATAGTAAGCTGACGGCGAACATTCGTTGACACCAAGAACAGAACGAGGTAGGCGTTGATCCTCGCAAGTTGCGACTCGCTCTCTTGCCAGAATGCAGTGATCATGATGGGTGGAACAGAGGTGCTAGATGTGGGAGAGATCGGTAGGAAGTTGTGCGAGCGTTCCAATACTGTGTTGGACTTCACATCCACGGGGTCGTCTTTAGGCCGGTCCGAGGGAGAACCCAGCGAATCCCGCTGGAAGTGACTAATTCCAGAAAATGTTGCCGGGACTGCTGACCCATTGCCAGAACCGAAGGACATATTCTCGACATGTACTATTTTGAAGGTGCAGTGTTGATCAATTGAGATTATGTACTAGTGTTTGTTGCACTTGCCGTCTTAGGAAGAGCAAGTGATCAATCTGGACTAAGGCATCATGAGCATCTCTTATATGTCCAGCTACTGTGGTTCGGTGCCCTGCCTCACGATTGCGAGGCTACCTGGTGCGGTCATATGGCGACCTTTGGCCACTCATCGTAGAAAAGGGGGACCTTCACTTTCAAACGGCGTCCAGTCACTAGTAATCAGTGTATGTGCGCCTCAACAGCCTTGGATTGCGATTGGACGGCAGGATCTTATCGCAAGCCTGGTCATGTCCTCGATGTGCTGAAGTCCGCAACCAGCCAGGTGAGGGCAACGGAGCAAGCGTTGAGAAGGCCATGTCTACGATGATTCGGCATTTTCAATCAATGCTAGATGCTCAACGCTCTATTGGGGACGTGCAGGGAGATGTGATGTAGGGAGGGCACAGGGCGCGTCGCAACGGACGCGTTCGGGATGACGGGGTGTTTGCTCACCGGGAGGCCCGTGCACGCTGCTTGTATGGAATGAGCAGCCTCGAAGTCCTCGGAGATGTAGTCGCGATGCGAGCATGTGCCATTGACGGTTTTGAATGACATGTGGTGATAGCTTCCGGACCATGAGTAGTGATCGAAGTGCGGGAGGTACGATCTTTAATGTTGAATTGGTGTGATTGACTTGTCACGCGTACGCGTTGAGCGTTGGACTCCATCGACTTTACAAGTGTCTATACCCGTCCACATTCTCTACTCTTCGGGCTCCAGGTTCTCGTCAACACCAAACTCCTCCACAATCCACGCGCAATACCCCTCCCACTTCTTCATCCACTCCTTCAGTCTCTGTGCCCTCGTGCCCTTCCCCATGCTTCCGTCTTTGATATCCTGCGTCCAGTCCTTGGCGCTATAGTCTCCGAAGCTCGCCCAGCGTACGCTGTTCTCAGCAAGTGAGCCAAGGCCTTCAAGGCCAAGGTTCTCCCAGCCTTGCAGCGCTTGCCAAAAGTCGTGCGACATGCCGGATACGCCTTGGCCAAGGATTGTCGGGTCGTCGTTGCAGAGCGAGCACGGAACGCCACGAGCTAAGAGGGCGGGAAGGGGGTGTGACATTATTGATGAGCAGAGGCGTAGGACTTCATTCGACACTGGACAGCTTTCTACTAGTATTTTCTTCTCCTTGACCATGTCAATTAACAGAGGATGCTTGTATAGGCTGAAGCCATGTCCGATTCTTCTCGTGCCTAATATGACAGCGTCGAAGAGATTCTCGTCGGTTGAGTCGCCGTCGCCGAGTGTTTCGCCGGCATGGAAGAAGAACGGGATATCGACGCCTTCTTGGGCGCACGCTTTGCGGAACCAGAAAAGTTCAGGTGCGAGATCCGAAAGGGGCCGGCCGAGGTCTTCCTGGCCGACTAGGTCGTAGCCGGCGATTAGATCCGGAAACTCGAGCTTCATTTCGATGCATTGTTTCATGCCTGGGGTATTTCAGTAAGTGAGACGCAATAATGAAGCGACATGGCAGCATGATAAGATGACGACTCACTTTCGACGACTTGCTTCTTGTCAAATTGCCTGATGGTTGTCCAGATCATCCTTGCACCCCAGAAGTCTTTGCCCTCTTCGCTCTTCTTAAAGTCTATGATTTCTTCTTCCATGTCTGCCAGCATGTTGAACCAGCCTTCATCCCAATTCTCTTCGCCGACACTACGATACGGGGTGTAGAATGCAGAGCGCATGTCGACATAGTAGACACCATCATCCAATAGCTGCTTGCACATTTTTCGCACAAACTTACGGAAGATGGGTTCGTAGTATATGAGCGAGCCAAGAATGGGGAAACATGACATGAACTTGCGCCATACTTCATTCGGACCTTCGTGGTGCGAAAGATGCTCCGATTTGGTGATTGTGACACGACTGCGGATCCATTCAATGAAGCCAGCCCTGCCACCATATGGGAAACTGGTTGCGGCTGCGTTGATGGGGATCGGTGTGTTGGCTGTGTACTCATCAGTCCACATCGAGTCATCATCTTTCGCAGTTTTCGAATAGGTGAAGGAGAAGCCAGTTTTGCGTCGTTGCTGTTCGGTTGTGATAGCACCATCTGCAATGACACAGATACCTTCGGTGCTGAAAGCTTCTTCAAGGGCCCAATCGAGGTCGACCATAGCCTCCAGATGGCAATGGAGCAGTGCACCTTTGGGCATTCTCTTCACAATCTGCCAAAGCTTGCTCTTCTCCATTCGCTCTTTCGCTAGGGAGAACATCATGCCGGGAAACACATCCACATGCTCAGTGAGTAGGCTGTCTTCGTACTCTTTCGTCCATAGCGTTTGCTGTTCCTGGAACCGTATCTGGGAGACTATGGCACAGGCTTCCTGTGCCGTTGGCGACAAATTCTGCCTGAACAGGTAGTCTGGACATGGTCAGATTCAAGGATTTGGTCCTCCGATTTTGAAGCCGCTGGCCACCAACCACTTCGCTGTTTCTTCTCTTGCTCAACCAATGCATCCCTTCCGGAAAGATATTTCTGGATGAATGGGTCACTGAGGCTTGGGACGCCTTCGGCTTGCGCCCATGCTTCGATGTCTTCCTTGCCAGTTGATGCCATGCTGTTGAACAGTCTGTCGCAATGTGTTTGCGACCCAGAAAAATGCGACGAAGAGCTTCAGATGCAAGAAGTCAATGTCGGAGCCTACCGCGACTTCCTTCCTAACTGGCATTAGTGAACGCTGACGTAATGCGCCCGTTCGCCCTTACCCCATCCGGCATCCTTCTGAAAGTGGATGCTTCGAAGTAATCCACGCACATGTCAGCGCGACGCAGAAACGCTCCATGCATAAAATACGTTTTATTTGTCGTCTGTATTTTCCGCTCCACGCCCATCTCGCGGCCAGTCGCTCAGCCTCGTTCCATGCTTATCGATTGGCTGGTGGGGCTCAGCGGCGCGGGGACCCTGTCGGCGATGGCGGCCTGCTGCGCGCGACGGCATCACGCATCATCTGCCTGTATCCCGTACATAACGAACCGCCCTACTTTACCGTAGAAAGCTCCCGTGATCTCCTACGCACGCCGACGCGCTGCTTCTTGCCACAGAGTCTGCCTGATACGTCGTCGCAACGTCGATACATGTTATCTACAGTTCACTGAGCCGCGGCCTAGTGACGAACGGACCCGTGTAGCAACTGACCGTACTTCGTTCGAGCAGGTGAATCGCGCCTTGCGCACCCGCCCGTTGCCAGGACCTTTACACCCCGTAGTGCATCACCTATGGAGCCCTTCTCAATACATCGGTAGGCGCCCGACGTGCCCGACACTCGGCCCAAGGACTCGCCAACTCCTCAACCTCGACCATCATGGCCTTCTTCTCGGGGCTCTCGAGCTCCATTGGGAAGAAGCTTCTGCTGTACGGGCTTCGGCATATCGACATCCTCGATAAAGATCCCGCCGACTTCGTGAGCGTCGATGTCGGCAAGCGGACCACGCTCGAGGTCCGCGATGTTGGCCTGCATGTCAAGGTATGCAACATGGAAGCAATACGAAGCGGTGGGTAAGATGGCCTAACTTGTATAGAAACTGGTGGCGCTACTACATCTCAAACTACCGCCCGAGATCCACTTGTCGACCGCGCGCGCCTCGCTACTCCGAGTAACCTTCGTCCTCGACTTCGGTGTCCCCCAAATATCGATAGAGGTGGATGGTATACAGTTGCAGGCACGTCTGATAGAGAATGGGAATCGTAGCGCACAGCCTGGTCCGGAACCTCCAACGCCTCACAAGCGCTCGCCACCTCGTCAGCGCCCGTCTTCACCACCCCTTCGAGATGACCTGAGTGACACGTCTTCAGATGACGAGGGACACGTGCCGACGGTGGATGAGCTGGCAAAGTCGTTTTTGCGGACAGAGCCCACAGACGAAATACGAGAGCTTGAGCACGAGCTAGAGTCACGATCAGAGTACATGCAGGAGTCGATAACCTCGAGCGACGATGGATCGGATGAAGGGTCCGCAGGCATGGGCGCACCGCTTATGCTCCCAACCTATCTACGGAATATTCTGAATACCGCCCTAGATCGGCTCAGCATCGCTGTCAATAACATTGATATTGAGGTCGAGGACCAGCTCCCGATCGACCACCCCGAGGCGACGAACCCCACTCAAGGCTCACCCGTGTCGCTAAACTTCCATATCGAGCGCATCGCAATTGATTCTGTCGAAACCCGAGATGCTCGCGTGGAGGTGGATTCCTCGACATCGCAAGGCACAGGCTCAAAACTCGGGAAGCGAAGGCTGCATATTCAGACCATCTGCGCTCGGCTGGTGTCAGATGCAGAAAACTTCGTATCCATGTCAAGGGTATCACAACCCCCATCGCCCACGATAACCCGATCCGAAATGTCTACTAGCCATGGTTCAGGCCATGACCCTTCAGCGAGTCACATCTCTGCGCAACCACCACAAAATCCTAATTTCACCTTTGACGCAAGCCTCGCAGAGGTGCATGAGAACGTGCCTGGTGGTGTCCAAGAGCCAACGGTATCTTCTCCGCACGCATCTGTCGCTGACTTGCATGAGCAGGCCAGCGTTCCTGTAGTGGCAAGCCCGTCACAACATCCTCAGTTGTCTTCGTCGACTCATACCGTCGATGACGACCGATTTGCGGATGCCTCTTCTGACGACGGCTTCCATGACCGTTATGGGGAAAGCTCAATATCACACTCTCGGGACGCATTGCCAGTTCGCGACCTTGGTGGAAGCAGTATCCTCTACGATGATGAGGGCGTGCTTGACTACGCGCTCGAGAATGACATGTTCCATTCTAGATTTGAAGACAATTTGGATGCCCACCTTCCACAAGATGAGACCGATGCATGGGGCCTCGATGGTGCTAGCTACAGTCAAGAACAACGCGGCTCGGCCTCTGCGAGCGAGGCGTCAATTTCTACTCTCCCCACAGTATCCGCGCTGGGGAGATCATTTCGTCAACCCAGTACAAGCGCTCCACCGACGGCTTGGCGGGCTTCGGAGGAAGTCGATGCCCCTACCGATAATTTAGCTACTGCACAACACCAAGTCGCCGAGGACGTGGAAACTATGCACGAAGCGCACTCATCTCCCTCATCCTCTCCGCGCCCTGATCAAGATCTGGCAGAGTCACAGCTGTTCACTCATGACGAGGCTGAAAGCATGTACATGAGTGCTGTCAGCGCAGCGCAGACCGACTCGATGCATCGACCACACGTTCCCGGGGGCTGGGATTCATCCTCGACATCGAGCAAAAGTACCACATCAGAAGACTCTACTCCCGTGCCCGAAGAGATGATGGCTGGTAGCATACTGGCGCCGCTTCCAGAAGTTGAAGACGGCTGTGAAACACCGCGCCCGGCTAGCCCTCAAAGCGTGGCTCCCTCGCCGCATCCCGACCGAACTCGAACGCCGACTGGACTCTCTGCTTTTTGCAAGCAGGCAAAGCTCTTCTTGACTATCGACGAAGTCACTGTTTGGTTTCCCCTTGGGCTGGAGAACGAAAGCAGCAACCAACAGGTGCCTGAGTCTACTATAACTCCTTCTGGCATGGATTTTAAGCCGCCCAATATTGGGGAAGATTCGATCTTTGCCGAAATGCCTGGATCTTTTTCTAACTATGCACATGCCTCGACCCATCGACGGAAACCATCAATGGAGGCCTCAGCACGGAGACATCCTATGTTAAAGAGTGAGCGGTTTGAACCGACTAGCAAGCAATCTCAAGAGAAGCGTATTTGCTCGCCATCAATCAGCATCGAAGTTGGCTCGGTGGCTACTCATATGGATTTGTCGACTGGACGCATTATGTACGGAATGCTAGCTCGAGTTCTCGATGCCATTGCGGGTAAACCAGACACACAAGCGAAGGAACAAAAGACATCTACGAAACCTGAAGATACTAACAGCTCATTCGACATATCTGTCAAGAGTCTTGGCGTTGCATGGCTGGAAACTATCATGGCCGAATCTCTGTTGGAGGGAGATATAGCCTTTCGCAAGTTGGCACTCAACCCTCAAGACGCTATTTTTAGAGTCAATCTCGAGATGATCAGACTGAGCAACCAATCTCGGTTGGGAGAGGCGAGAGCAAAATTGCATATCGGCAAATTTGTACTCGCCTCTCTAGATCAGACCATCATCGCTTTCAACACACCAAGACCCAGGTCTAGGCGATCCATTAGTGTTTTACCTGAGCAGCTCAACAACGACATCGAAATCGACTATGAGCAGGCCAAAGATCAGCGTATCACAATTGTCACTCGTCCAGTCGAAGCTATGCTCGACATCCAGAAGCTAGACGACGCCCTCAGCTCATTCGGTGGCTTCAGCGGAGTGCTTGAGCTTAGTAGCTCTATCAGTTCGGCCAATACTATAGCCAACAGCCCAGTTATGTCCCCTGCGCGCTCTCGACCTCGGGGTGTTCATTTTGGTGACGGTCCACCACCGAGTGCCGAAAAGACTGTGGCAGAACCGAGTTCGCCGAAAATTCAAGTACAATTTGGGGAAGTGGCTTTCACACTCAAGGGAAGAACTTGTGCGGTTAAGCTACAGACCACTTCCGTCCGGATAGCCGTGCGGGACAGCAATGTGCGTCTTAAAGTCTCCGAGATTCATCTTTCGGGCCCTTACACAGATTCCGCCCGAACGGGCGCACCGTTACTCGTAGACGTTCGTGGAACCACGGTCAATTTCCTCTTCGCGCCTGAAGAAACAGATCTAGGTCGTCTTATCTCACTAATAACACCAACGAAGGATCCATATGAGAACAACGACGATATTCTCATTGAAACTTTACTACGCCAACGTCGTAAAGGCTCAGTACTTCGGATTGAAGTCAGTGATGTTGGTATTAGGATCTCAGATCTTGAGCAGATGAAGACATTTGACGCGCTCGGTGCAGAAATAGCACGCTTGTCGAAAGTTACGAAGTATCTGCCAGATGACGATCGGCCCGGACTTCTTACGCTTGCCTCAGTGCAACGCATCGAGGCTGGTGTCGCCGTCAACGAGCAGCTCGGTGACGTGTCTATTTCGCTGCAAGATGCTTCAGTAGCTCACGTTGGGGTTCCGGCCCTGCTGGCAGCAGAGATTGGCAAGGCAACTGTCAGTAGGGAGGCCGAGGTCCTCGTCCACAATTTGATCAACTTGCGGCCTCAAGATCAACTGCCCGCCATCATGATTAGGATGGTTGGAGATGAGATGGAACCTGTGGTCAAAGCGAAGCTCTTCAACGTTTGCGTCGAGTATCACGTGTCTACCATCATGGCAGCGCTGGGCCTCTCCGAAGACGGTACGGTTGACCAGATAGCCTTAGGCATCGCCGCAAGTGTCACTACAATCAAGGGAGCCTCGTCTTCGCCAAAGTCCTTGAGCCGGCAGTCGTCTCAAGCTAGCTCACTGGCAACGCCATCGGTAAAGCCACTTCAGATTGATCTTCTCATGAGGAACTGCGCGATCGGTCTGAACCCTCGAAAAATTTCATCGAAAGGCCTCTTCGTTCTGACTGAAGCTCATATTGCGGGCAAGCAAGTGAAGAGCGATTACTCGGTCACTTTGGAGCTCCGCAAAGCATCAATGCATGCGATAGATGATACGGCGCGTCTTGACGACGAGCACGAGGCAGCCGCATCTACTAGCGCTGCGGTTGCAAGTCGCCATCTAAGCGAGCTTCGCGAGTTGGGCTTTGTGTCTCTGAGCTCCATCTCGGCCGCAAAAGTTTTGGTTAGCATCATTGGGGATGGGGGATCCCAGCCGCAGCTAGTTGATGTCGAATTCAAGAACGAGCTGTTCGTGTTAGAGTCTTGCGCCGACTCTGCAGACACTAATTGCTATCCTGAATGGGTTGCAGCCTCCTATGCCTCCGTCGACAGCAGAGAGATATCGCACTGTTGTGCCATTACAACAGATGATGGAGTCATTCACGGGCGATGCAATGGCAGCACCGGAAGACATTGGATCTGACGATTTCATGAACAACGCCGATCTTGTCGAAGACGAACTACCTACCAACCTGGAATTCGTGGGCAGCATATACAATTCACAGTCTTTGCCAACGGACGAAGAAATGGGAGATAGCTTACTCGGAGAGGATGATCTTGGTGCGCTCGCGACCCCGCCCATCATAAGACGCCGTGGCGATCGTGGACTTCTGGAGAGCTTTCAAGAGAAGTACGAAATTACGGAAACCGAACAAGGCTTCGACTTCGACGAGGACTACTTCCGAGACTCAGACGCAGAAGACGGCAAGGGCAAGGCTCGCAAATGGGACTCGGCAAAGAATCAATATCACCTGTCGAACGAATTCAAACAGCCCGAAGCACCGCTCAAAGTTCGCGTACGAGATGTGAACATCATTTGGAATCTCTATGATGGCTATGATTGGCCACGGACTCGCAGCATTATTAGTCAAGCTGTCGATGATGTGGAAGCGCGCGCCGAAGAACGGCGAAGAAAGGTCCGAGACGAAGATGAAGACGACGACTTTGTCGAAGAAGACTTCCTGTTCAATTCCGTTTGGATAGGTGTGCCTATTAAAGATGAGCAGGGTGCCCTTGCACGTCGCATCAACCACGACATTGACGATCTTGCAAGCGAGACGGGTAGCTATGCGACGTCGACAGCGACGCGCACAACTGGCGCAACCACTCGTCCGCGAAGTGCAACCAAATCGAAGCGCCGTCTGAAGCTCGAGCGCAGCAAGCACAAGAAAATTGCCTTCTCGCTGATGGGCGTTGCCGTTGATCTCATCGTGTTTCCACCAGATAGCGGCGAGACTATCAACTCCATTGACGTCCGTGTGCGAGACTTTGAGATCTTCGACCACGTACCCACGTCAACGTGGAAGAAGTTCGTGACTTGTCTAGTCGAGCCGAGTGCCCGAGAGCTAAATAAGCCAATGATCAACTTGGATATTGTGACAGTGAAGCCTGTCACCGATCTCGCCGCTTCGGAACTAGTCATCAAGGTCACTGTCCTGCCTCTTCGCCTACACGTTGATCAGGACGCGTTGGACTTCATCACGCGGTTCTTCGAATTTAAAGATGACACTGCTCCAAGCACGGCTAGTGCGTCGGCCACAGATCAGCCCTTCATCCAGCGCCTCGAAGTCAAGGCCGTGATACTCAAGCTGGACTACAAGCCAAAGCGCGTCGACTATCGCGGCTTGCGATCCGGCCACACGACAGAATTCAAGAACTTCCTCATACTCGATGGGTCGGACATTGTACTACGCCATGCCATCGTCTACGGTATCACTTCCTTCGATAAACTTCACAAGACGCTCAACGACGTCTGGACACCTGACGTCATCCGCAACCAACTCCCCGGCGTGCTCTCAGGCCTCGCAGCCGTACGTCCTCTTGTCAACGTCGGCTCCGGCATGCGCGATCTCGTCGTCGTGCCCATGCGCGAATACAAAAAGGACGGCCGCATCGTGCGCAGCCTCCAAAAGGGCGTCTACGCCTTCGCCAAAAACACGACAACCGAAGTCGCCCGCCTCGGCGCTAAAGTCGCTATCGGAACCCAAACCCTCCTCGAAGGCGCAGAAGCTTTCCTCGCTCCCCAAACAGCCTCGCCGTCGCGCGGCCCCCATCATGACTGGGAGAACGACGACGCCGACGACAACTTGGACGAACCACGCGCCGTGTCGCACTACGCCAACCAGCCCATTGGCGTACGCGCCGGCTTGCGCTCCGCAGCGCGACATCTCGAGCGCGACTTGTTGACGGCGCGAGACGCGGTCATTGCCATCCCGGCCGAAGTCATGGAGGAAGGAAGCGGCGTCGGCATGGCGAGAGCGATTGCGCGCCATGCTCCGACGGTGATCCTGAGACCGGCGCTGGGTGCCACCAAGGCGCTGAGTAACGCGTTGTTGGGCGTTGGCAATGCGCTGGATGAGACGAGTCGGAGGAAGATCGAGGATGTAAGTCCACTCACTCGTGCCGCTCTTGCTTTGGCATGAAGAACTAACACGAGGCAGAAATATAAATCGTATTGAGCGAGCATCGCGGACGTGGTGTCGAAATCGCGCGCAAGAATGGCGGGGGGTTTTTTTTTCCCTTTGTGGATGGCTTGGTAGCACGGGGAAGATTGGTTTGGCATAGCGACGGTGCGGCGTTGGCGTTGTGGTTTCACGAACTCGGCCTCTCCCTTCTCATATCATGCTGCGCTGGCGTTGGTGCGGTTTGCTTGTGCTTGCATTGCATTGCTACGCGTCTGATACACTTGCTAGCCTATAGGCGAGATTGAGATGACGAGCAAGAGCGGGATAATTTGTAGATAAACTGCATATGTAATCGCGTTACACCTATCTGCTATCCTCATGCGGTCGTCGTGCTAATGCTGCCTTGCAACGTGCAGACAACGCACAAACTATCACGAAACTATCGGGTCTTGTATGTGAATATTCTTTGTATGCCTATCATCGCTCTTGTAAATGTACAGACCAGGCCTTTTGTCATGCCTGCTTTCCATCGTAGGTCGTTCATAACACGATCGTGGGTATCGAGACTGCGCGCTCCCTGCGAAAGCAGGAGGGAGCAGGAAGGGAGGTGTCGACATGTCCTCGTGCCCTCCCGTCCCCCAGTGCTCCAATCCTCCTGTCCTCCATGCAAATTACAATCATAATCTATATTGTTGGTGACAAGTCTGCTTCCGCATCTTCCTTCTCGTTAGATGCAGACTTCTTTGAGGCCGTGAACACATAATTGGTATCAAAACACTCTCCCATTCATTTCGTATCCATCAGTCGATGACGACCATAACACGTGCCTTCTTAGTCACGTTCGGTCCCTCCTCCACAACTCTGGTATGTTGACGGATCTCCTCATCCTCGTCATCGCTCAGGTTGACGATGTGCGGCCGCTTCCTACGGGGCACGGAGCCCTCGCCCGTGGCAGAGGATCCCGTGGCACTATCGCTTGTGCTAGCCGCTCGTTGCAGGTTGGTCCGGACTGGTAGCGTCGCAGTGCCAGGCGCCATGAAGCTGCGCAAGCCTCTGCTACCAAGCGAGGCCAGTGTCTTGGACTTGCCAACAGGGCCTGGCTTGCCGTTCTCCAAACCGTCGATGATCTTGATTTTCTTGCGCATGTCTCGAATGTCCCGCTCTTGGTCATACTTGGCAATCTCGAGTCCGTTGATGGTGCGCAGATCCAGCGCTTCCGCCCGCGAATCGCCCCAGAACCATGTCCCGTCCATCGTTCTGACGATGCGTTGGTCATTTTGGCGAGCAAAGGCTCGTGCTTCCAAGAGACCTTCTCGCCCAAGAACGATGTCTGGGAGCTCGTCGGCATCCGCATTGATCCAAATTGCCGTAGCTTCGCGTTCGTGTAGGCGACCCAAAACACGCGAGAATGGTACAGCGAGCTCTTTCGTTATTGGGTGAAGTGGGTACCATTCTCCATAGGCGCTCGCGGCCTTGGGAGGCTCAGCGTTCCCATCCGACAGGTCGTCTTTGTTCATGCGCGTGGGGTCGCTCGTGTATGCTGAGCCATAGACCCAGATATCTGAGTTGTATGGGCGCGATTCGTCGTAGTCATTGTTAGAGGCCAAGTCCAGGTTCGACCACTTCAGACGAATTGATTTGATGACGAGGATATCTGCGCAACGAGTTTGGTCTGCCTTCGAACGATTAGGGAGAAGCCGAATGGTATCACCCACAACGAGCATCTCATGCCCGATATAGAGGCCATGGCAATATAAGTCAGCCTTTGGCCAGGTTCCACGGACACGGTATTTCCCCATAAGCGACAGGGTGGACGAGACGGTCATGGCGTTGATGATGGTTGCATGCCACTGCTCTTGTGGCAATTGTTGAAGCAGATCATTCCACAACACGAATGGCCGCGTCTGGCGTAGTGGTACATACTTGTGTCGCTTGGAGAGTGATTTGTCGGTCCCGTTCGGGTCGGGGAATGGCTCGATGCGAACCCCAGAGTATATGACATTGGGCTCATCGTTGTCCGCATGGAGATCGGCAACGTCACATCGGCTCACAGGCACCTCTCCGACAACACCAGCTCTCCACGGAGGACTGCCAAGGAACTCTTCGGTCTCTTCGTCGTATAGTTGATACTCTCCTGTGCCCTCGTGACGAAAAAGATCGACTCCACTTCGCATTTCCTGAAGGTACAACACGATCTCACCAATCCTTGGGATCCATTGCTCACGTTCTTTCAACCCTTGCAGTACACCGGGAAGAATATCCTGCTCGGCACGCCAATCTGGACTCAATGGTTCTTCGACTATCTCATCGATTGTGGTATGCCGTCTTAATTTGTCGATAAGGTTGCGGTAGACGTCTGGAGTTCCTTCTTCATCTACTCGACTCGAATCAACACCAGCGCTGATAAGCTTCGGTCTGCCTTTGGATTGCATGATAGTAGGTGCCATGGCAGGTACCGTGGAAGGCACTGAAGCTTGCACCGCAGGCGCTAGCGAACGCTGCAGCGGTTGTGGAGCCGATGCGATCGAAGTTTGCGCAGAGGCGGTAGGAGCTGGGGTCCGAGCTTGTGACAACTGGGTCGGTCGAGACACATTGGATGCTGGCTTTGGGTGTTTTGGAGTAGCCGGCCGTGAGGAGGTCGCACTGGAGCTGCCAACCCTGACACTACTCGAGGTGCTCTTCGGGAGAATACCCATGCTACCAGCGCACACCCTGCAGGGACAGCCGATGCTACTGCCGTCATTCTCCATTAAATGCTCAAAGTGAGGATAGAATCGATTAGGCGAGTCGAAGTACTTGTGACTAGGATGTCCGTAAAGGTACTTGTCGACATGGCTGGGCTTCCCTGGGCGCGGACGTTGCCACATGGTGTAGCCCGCCGGTAATGCATCCAGTATGTACTTGACGTCGGCTTGCGCTTCGCCCCGTCGTTCCATCCATTGTTGGGCCGTCTTTTCAAGATAGAGTGTTGGAGGGGTTACTTGCGTATAGTGACCTTGCTTGGGAACGTGCAATGCATCTCCATCGCTACACCCAGGACGCAGTCGGACAACAACGCGGTTCTGCGCCATAGCGGCACCGAAAGCTAGGGTGGCGTGATCCGAAAACAGTGCTTGAGTAGAGAAAGGCGTGAAAAGGACAGTCGGGGCCTCCGATGTTCCAGATGAGGTAACAACAACAACCGTTTTTGAGGCACAGGCTACCTTGCTTCCAGAGGTTGTGGGGCTTCAAATGCTGGCAGAAGTTGTCTTCGAGGTGGCTGTAAGTAGGCGAAGGGTGGTGCGCAGTGTCATGAAAAGCCGGCAGGTGAGTCCAACAGTGACGGCAGTCGCGTTGGCGGCCAACGGGCGACGCGTGAAGAAGCGAAGTGGTGAGTCAACGCGCAGTGAAGGGGACGCGTCTGTGGGTTTGCGTAACAAGCCATCAGTGCGCGTGTAAACAGCTCGTGAAGTTCTACTCCTACACAACATCGACGCTGACGGCGAGCATTCACTGCGCGTAAAGTTGCCCCACGCGCCAGATGTGAAGTGGACAGCGCGTCGGTCTTGGCAGGCCCCACTCTCCGAGGATGCAGGTGCAAGTTTCTGGAAGCAGGAAGCGACGATCCTTGCACAAATGCAGGAACGCTGCCGAGCGGCACGCGAACCCCTAATACTGTGACAACAATACTCAGTACTGAATCGACAAACCTCACACCATACCGTTCCGAAGCTTATTGGTACCGAAAGCCTTCGTCTCCGCTGACTGCGTATCTTCGAAGCCACTGCTTCAGATGCCGACCCCGTGGCTGCAGCTCGAGTCGTGAAGCTGTCATGCATGCTGTCAGCGAGGCACATTGTGCAGCCCCCAACCCACCTCCCGCGAGCATTGGCCTCAGGACCATGGGCGTCTATACCTCTTTTGTGTTTTCCGATACTGCATCGGGCCTCTAGCGTGGTGGTGGGAGCTTCTCCCATGTTGCTCGCTTCCCTGTGCGGTAGAACACTACTCGCATCCATGCCACAAGCTTTCGCTTGGACAGAGGGCTGATGCGGCAGTGGGTCGATGCTTCTTCTGCCGAGAGGACGCGGACTCCTGGTGCTCTCTGTCCAACAGTCTTCCTCGACCCAGTGCCCAATACTCATCCCTGGACCATTGCGCCATCATAACTGCCCTGCTATACGACGCGGTCTGGGAACCCGTCCTTCACCACCGGGGCAAGACATACGCCATTGGCCGTCTGCGGCATCACCATGGACGTCTTTCGCTCCAAGCGATCGAACGCTCATGAGTCTCTCGACGATGGCCGCCCTGCCAAGCGCATCTCGACGCCTGCTGGTCAGCGCCTGTCTATGATCATCGAGTCGACCCAGGCATTGCGATCCAAGTCACCCGCCCCAGCCAAGAGCAAAATCAACGTCACCACCACGAGTACATATTGCAATGACCCGTCACATCAACACATCGACCCCGTACAACACGGCCACAAGGGTAGCAAGAAGTCGGCCGTTGTGTCAGCATTGACCGGGGGCAGGCTGAACACACCACGCGAAAGCAGCGAGGATCAGACGCCCAACGGCAGCGCGCTGAGCGTCAGTGTATGGAGCGACAAGGACGCAGAGAAGTTTGGACGGATACGACCCAAGAAGCAGCGAGCAACATTTGGCCAGTGGAACCGGAAACGTCTTGCCATCATCTTGGCTATACTCCTAGCCTTCATCATCGCACTCGCTGTTGGCCTGGCAGTGGGTCTGAAGAAGAAGTCAGCAAACAGGTACAACTCATCCCTACATATTGCCCTTGCGCAGAATACTGACAACCTCTCACAGCTCACCATCGTCTACCGATGGCGACGCCCAACCTGCCGGCAGCCTTTCCAGTACCAGCACCAGAACCAGCACCGAGACCGACAAGCCCTCCACCCCAACATCCTCCGTCGCCGCTTCGTCGCTTCCGTCTGGCTTTCCCGTTGGCACCTACTCCCTCATAACCTTCCTCGACACGGTGCGCGCAGACTGCACCGCGAATAACGCTACATGGGCGTGTCCACCCAATACCGACTACTATGTGGATCCGCAGAAGGCGCTCACAATTTTGAATTGGGAGATCAGTGGTTCTGCGGGATCATACAAGATATCATCCAAGGGCCAGGATACCACCTTTGGCACCATATTCCAAAATGAGAAGTTAGATCTGTTGGACAGCGGCCTGGATACGGAGCGATATCGTTTTATGATTAGCAGAGCAAAAGCAGTGAACATAACTGGGAGCCTAGGAGATCAGACGGGCGACTTTGAGTGTGACTACGGCGCGACAACCATTCAAGGGTCTCTATACACCAAGATGGCGAGGACGTACCCCAAGGACACTATCGCGGTGGGAAACACAGACAACCCCGCTTGGCCATATGGTATGTTGCTGCGCCGCTTTTGCGCGGTCCATGTGCTAACACGTCCTGCAGCTGTGCGTGTTGAGCAAAGTGTAGCCGGCGGGCAGAACGTGCCTTCGTGCAAGAAGAAGTCAGGCGAAAAGGTCAGTGACGGCCTGACTTCGCAAAATGCGAACACTTTGTGTTCGTGCTTGTACAAGAACTGGACCCCTGCCAAATGAAACCTCTATCGCAACTACTCTTTACACCTTTGACACATTAGCGTTCGATCATTCAGCGAGGAGTCTTGGTATGGGCACTGTGGATATGGCAATGAACCAGCGAGCAGGAAGTATAAGCGGTGTGTGCGCCCAATAGTAGACTTGTAATCGAAGCAACGCAGTTGCGCCTTCCTCATCCAGTGTGGTGTCGCATAGTCATTGGCATTCACGGCATGCGCGTCATTCACCAGATGTTCCCTTCCAGAAAGACAACAAAGACACTTTTCACACCTCACAGCCCTATTGTGTCTTTGACTTTCTCTCAAATTTGGCGATGTCCTCGGCGCCTTTGTTCTGCGACGGGAAAACCTCTCCTTTGGGTTGCTACGACCCGCGATCGCCGGATGCGGCAATCCGCGACAAAGATAATGCAGCCACGCAGGAGACACAAGAAGTCACAAAGAAAGACAGTTCAGCTTTCAGATTGTTGTTGAAACTAGCTGTCCTCTTCGATTCGCATCTCCAAGGCTATAGGCGCAACTCGTTACTCTTGACTTCTGATCCATCAACTTTACAGCAAACCATGACATCCTGGCTCAAAACCGGGCTCGACAGTCTCTTCGGCTTCGGAGCAGACTCGCCAGATGTCACTCCCCCAACATCTCTCAAGCGCAAGTCCAGCGCAGACTCACGAGTTCAGGCAAAGGCACAACGGTATAACGCTGACGCGTATCGGAATGCTCCCTATGGAGTGCCAGGCCCTTCGCGTCCGCGTCGAGAGCGACGAGCCATTCCGAGAACGGAGGCGGAGGTAGCGGCCAAAGCGAGGGAAGCCATTGCCAGGCTGAAGTCAGATGTGCGTCGCGGTTCCAAAACATTTGGGCTCATCAACGACCTGGAATCTCAGCTGGCGGAAATTGAGGAGTCGCCAGAGGTAACGCGTCATCGCAATCTCAAGCTCGGTGGTCTGCCTCAACCACCAGTACAAAAGACGAACACTTTTAAAGGCTTGTTTTCATCATCCGAATCTGAGGACCAAACAGAAGAAGAGGACACTGTTGCGCAAACCATAGCGTATAGTCCCAAACCCACTGCAAAGTTGAAGCTGCCACAAACGACAAACAAGCAGCCAAAGCTACCAAACAGCAGCAAGCAACCGAGCACTACAAAACCTACCATCCCCAAGGTCAACATCACTCCTGCTAAGGTTAACGCGCCCTGGAAGAAAGACATGACGACTAACGAAAAGTGGACAAGTCGCCCAAATAAGCTCGCACGACAAATAGTCGAGGAGAGTTCCACAGGCAGTGTGAAGCGGACCCTTCAGAAGAGCGTGAAAGAGCCGGAGTACTCCATTCGTGATGTTGAGATCCGCGATGGCTTGTGGCAGATCATGGATATGATGGAGAAGCTCACTGAGAAGTACTTTAGCGGCGTCGTTCGTCAGCCTCGAGCTCGCGATGGCATATTGTCCGCAGCTTTCTTCGAGCAGTTTACAGCCGAGTCTGCTAAGATTATCGGATGTGTCGCGTCCGGTGGACCAGGTGGCGTGCACGGATGGAACGATCTCTTCATCGACGAGCAAAAGCGACGTGCTCTTGTAGCTGCAATTATCGGTAATGTGCTCGTCGAGCAAGTGTTCCAGCACATCTTCTTTGGTGGCTCGGCAGCACAAATTAAGACATTGATGGACCTGCAGGAAACACACAGGAATGCAGACGGTGAGGATTCTAACATGGAAGTCTTAACATTACACTAACAAATCACAGGTTTTGACCGCAACGAACATTATGCAACCTACCTCCGCTCCATCCTCAACGACGAGTCCTCCAGCGCCTTCAGACTCCCCTCCAATTTCGCCAACCACGTCAACCACACCGTCGGCGTCCTCTACACCCACCTCACCCCGTTCTTCGCCCTCCACGACCAGCCTTCCAACCCCTCCACCCTCATCGCAGCCCTCCACCCCCTCGTCACACAAGCAGGCCTCCTCAGCCTCTCGATGCGCCTCGACCCGCTCACCGTCTACCACTTCTCGCCCGTCTTCAAAGAAGACACCTTCTCCACGCGCCGCATGGAATGCTTCAACCAAACCGAAATGCAGCTCCAGAACCCCCGCGAACCACACGACCACCCGTCCCTCCCCGCCGCCGAAATACGTCGCCGCCAAGCTCTCTGCGTCGGGGAGAAAATGCGAGCAAGAGCCGATGACGCACTCACGCAAATCACCATCATGCATGGCGTGACGGCGTACCGCCGCGGCGGCTGGGAAGACGGCGCTTCGACGCTGGCGAACCAGAAGTTCGAGAGCAGTGAGTGGGCGAGGATGGGTGTGAGAGTTCGCATGTTGACGCAGGGCTGGGTGTATTGTCGCTGGGGCCGGGCGCGGAGGTTCAGGGATAGCAAGGCGGACGATGTGGCCGCGGCGCATGGGGCGGCTTGGAGGGGTGGGTTCAGGGAGTTTTCGGATGTGGAGGGTGTGGTGGATTGGTTGGGGCTGGAGAGGGAGGAGGGGAAACAGAGGGGGATGGCGCAGGACAAGGATAAGGACAAGCAGAAACGGAATCAGAATGAGAGCAGGGCAGGAACGGGCTTGGGCGAACAGGCTGTGGCGTCTGGTGCGGCGAAGCAGGGTTCCAAAGGAGCAGGTGCGAGTCCGAGGAAATCGACGGCGGTTGCGGGAGCGGGTGGAGTGAGTGAGATGGACTTGCAGGCGCAGATACAGGCCGACGCGGAGGACGACAACGATGAGAGTATGGACTTTGAGATTTGAAAGTATCATCCTTTGGGCGCATGTATGTATGTAAGTATGTGAAAACATTAGCTTTTTCAAAAATATTAAGAAGTTATAGAGAGAAAATACTATAAAGATATTAGAATTTGCTTGATTTTGGTGAGGAAAGCAGCTCGTTACGCCGAGCAGCTCGTCACGTCGATGCGCACGGTATGACGGCTTGCCCCGCCGCTGCCGACACCCTTTCCAACTCCACACCCTGATCCAGAAACAATGGCACGCTACGAGTACCAGCCCCTGCACTCTGAGAATGGAGATATACGCATCGTCAGCCTTCTTCCTGGACTATTCGACAGTGCTGTCCGAATATCTATACGAACCGCACAGTTTCCTCGATCTATCGGTTCGCAAGCACCTGAAATATCTACAAAAGCACTGGACGAGATCCAGTCAAGCTTAGGAGCCGGATATCAAGTGTACAAGACCCTCAATGGGAGACTGATATATCACAGTAAGCAAGATGATGATATTGAGCGTACGACATGGCATTATCCACATTTGGAGGCTTCCGAACCGGTAAATTCTCCCCGGGATCACAACTGTTGCAACGCAAGCTTCGAGGCTTTGTCGTATGCATGGACCCAAGATGATAACAAGCTCATGGTAGAGGTTATTCCCGATTCGGACGCAAATCCGGTGCCAACCGACCTTCCTGTTAGCCAAAGCCTGGTGGAGATCCTACGATATCTGCGATTACCGGACGGGGCACGAGATCTATGGATTGATGCCATTTGTATCAACCAGGACGATTTGATAGAGAAGGGTAGCCAAGTCGCCCGTATGCACTCGTTGTACCAGTGCGCAAAGCGTGTTGTGGTATGGCTTGGCCCAGCATCGTCCGACTCGGCGATGGCCCTTGAGCATCTATCGTACTTGGGGCAACAAGTGGAGGTCACCTGTGACTCTCGCCTCCTGCCTTCGCCCAGCTGTGAAGAGACAAATTGGTGGCGACATGACTGCTCCATCAACTTTACGATCCAAGCTTATGAATCCATGGCACACCTGCTACGACGTCCTTGGTTCCAACGCCTGTGGATCGTGCAAGAGATTCAACTCGCGAACTCGAAGTCAATAGTTCAGTGCGGAGACCGGTCGGCTTCCTGGTATGACGTCAGAAAGGCACTTATCGCCTTGAGATATAACAACACAATACCCTTGTATGGTTTGATGGATCAGCTGAAGGCGATAAGACACCTGACGGCAGATATACAGAGCTGGGGCGTTGCTGGCTTGATACAGGCTGCCAGATCGTGCAAATGCAGTGATGAGAAGGACAGGGTCTATGCCATGATGGGTCTGCTACCTCGATCGATCGCGAGTTTGATCACACCCGACTACACTATCACAGCGACT
>TARA_R110002003_G_scaffold58_18_pt1 | contig 32749 bp, 37 predicted proteins | sample TARA_R110002003 | Tara Oceans TARA_R110002003 (sample SAMEA4396441) | marine metagenome | biome: Westerlies Biome; feature: [SRF] surface water layer (ENVO:00010504); material: water (ENVO:00002006), including particulate matter (ENVO:01000060) such as... | depth 5 m | reverse complement strand
GAAGAAGAAGATGCTGCTGCGGCGGCGGCAACAAGCGCATCCGCTGATCTTAGTTGGGCAGAGCCACCCGCAGCGAATGATGGCTGGGCCTCGTTCATGGCGACGACAAGTGCGGGGAAGAAGAAGAAAGGTAAAAAGGGGAAGGTTCGTCATCTCGGCTACGTAATGGCATACTCTAGGGCGCTAACCTTAGCATAGACGGAGTCAACACCACCACCTCCACCACCTCTTCCGGCGGAGCCATCGACGACTTTCGACGACACCAACTTTAATAACGTGAACCTGGACGACGGTGTACCAAAGATTGACATGAACTCTGGCGATTCGGGAGCGGCAAAGACGGGGTCTGGATTGCGCGGCAGTCTCAGTGGCTGGTCCTCTAGATGGGGTTCGTCTTCAAAAGTCTCTAGTCGGGGCCTAGCTAACAGTTTGAAAGACGCAGCTAATAGTGCTGATAATCCTTGGGATTCCTCCCACAAGAAGAAGGGTTCAGTTAGCTTCGACTTCGATTTCGAAGCGTTCAAGGGGCCTACTGATGCTGCTCCGGCTGCTGCAGACGAGCTGCTAGAGGACGACGGCGGGGGCCTTAGTAGCACTGCTATTAAATCTAAGAAGAAGAGCAAGAGGAGTGCGTTAATCGAGGAGCTCGTTCTGGACTTAGAATCTGTACTAGCTCCTAAGCCTGAAAGGAAGGAGGAAGACGACCTATGGTCTTTCACGATTGGTAGTGCAGCGAAGGACAAAAAGAAGAAGAAGAAAAAGGGCGCGGTTGAGAAGGAACCACCATCACCACCTTCGGAATCCGAGGCACCCCCAGAGCCTGAACCGGTCCCAGAACCAGACCCTGTCGAAGAGGAGGATACATGGGGATTCGCAGCAACTGCGCCAGGTAAGAAAGGTAAGAAGAAGGTTCAGGCAAAAATAAAGAAAAAGGGCAAAACAAAGGGGGAGGAAGACGCTGCTGAGCCCGCGCGGCAAGAGCAGGAGGCTGAGACTGAGCGTACTCGCCTGACAGAGGAGGAGGCAGAAAGGAACCGGATCGATAAGGATGCTTCCGCCGACGCTGCTGAGGCTGAGAAGGAGAAAGACGACACCTGGGGTGACTGGGGTTTTGCGACAACGACTATTGGGAAAAAGAAGAAAAAGAAGAAGGGCGTCGTTGAGGAAGAAACTATACCGGTGCCGGAAGAGCCTAAACCAGAACCAGCCGCTAACCCAGAAGCGGTTCCCGAGCCAGAGCAAGAATATAAGCCCGAGCCGGAATCATACCTAGAAGAAACTATCCCAGAAACTTCAAGCACGCTCTGTCCTCGCCGCTCGCACCACCTTCTGGAAGGTGATGGTTGGAAATCGTGCGAGCGATGCCGCGCGATGTTAGAAAAGATCGCGGTTCAGTTGGTGAAAGAGAACAAGACAGCATTACTTCTAGAGTAGAGTTTACTTGTCACTAATATAACGCTGAGTCCAGCGCGAGTCGCTAGTTGTTGTAAGAGCGGAGTATTACAAACCTGTAGCCCAAGTGAATGTATCTGTGTCATGATGCTAGATTCCGCAGCGAAGGCTCTGATCTGGTCGTAGGGTTATTGTTCGGGGCAGATGTAGCGATAAGCGGATAGTCGCTGACGGATGGCGGATGTAGCGGACACCCGCAGAACCGCAGCAGGCTTACCTTGCCCGAATGCCGCTGGAGCTACAACCTAGTTAGTGCCAGGCTTCGCCTTAACAGGCCTATCGCGTGTCTGCGCTCGATCTTCAGCGTCAATTTTGCGCTTCTTCGGCATTTTCTCTGGGGGAATCAAGCCCGCAGCTGCGCGCTGCTCGCGACGTCTAATAATTACGCCGATGATAACATTCGAGCTATGTGCCTTGAGCCCGCGGGTCCTTTCGCCTGCCTCTTCCAAAAGCTTCAGCATCTCCGGCTTCCTTGCCTTGCTCTTCCAGGTGGCGTGTGACCACGGATTGTCGAGATGCGCTTCTGGCTTGCGATACTTCGGGTTTTTGGTTTGTGTGATTTCTTGCGGCACGTTGTCGTCGTTGTCGGCGTTGTCGGCCTGTAGCATCCCTTCTCCTGTACCGGTCTGTTCTCTACCCTCCATTGCCTCGGCGTTATGCTCTTTCTCCATGGTTACGGGTCGGGTCTCGCGATTGCCGTCGAACGTGTCTATCGGTAGGTCTGTAGACTGAGTGGTTGAGTGCAGTAGCGCTGAAGAGGTGAGGTTGTTGTGGTTGTGAAAGGATGCGTAGGGTGACGTTGATTTGGTCAGGGCTTCTCTATCGGGGTCGAGGTAACGAGTTGAGTGTTGCTGCGGAATCGCGTGTGTGCTGGTTGAGGTGATCAGGTAAGTTAGAGTCGGGCAAATCGTGCGCGCGCAACCTCAGAGCCCTATTGCGCAGTGATAAGTGACGTGCGCCACTTTGGGCATACGACAAACGGGAGAAGGGCTCTTTCACTTGTCGGGTGACTGAACAGCGAATTTTCTCGAATAGTCTACGAGAAGGTGTAGTGTTATAGGAGAGCACGTGATAGGATCGCTTCACGGAGTTAGACGGGAGAGCTTGGTGGAGATAGGAGTGGTTACCGGCACCCACTCGCTATGTAGCCTCAGTTTCGGGTCGAGCTCTAAACAATACTCTCGGTTCGTGCAAAGGAGACGATAGATGGGAAGACGGGATCTCAACGCGATGGTGATATTCTTAACCCGCAGCCACTTGACAACGAGAGACGTTGTCGCCCTATCGCGCCGGATCGTGGGCTGTTCAACCATATCTCACGTCCCCACCGCCTTCTCTAAACCAATCATCGCTTGCGAGACCTTCCACGGGACTGGCGTAGTTGATGATAGTGCTCTTCGTCGTCGTGTACGCATGATACGCATCAACGCCATTTTCACTACCGACACCCGAGCTCTTTATTCCACCCCAAGGCGAGCTTGGGTCATTACGATGATGTGTGTTGACCCAGCAAATGCCACTCTCTATTTGTTCTGACACCCTGAATGCCTGCGAAAGGTCTTGTGTCCAGATGGCAGCACCGAGACCAAACTCGCTGTCGTTTGCGAGCTCCAATGCTTCTTCCTCTGTGTCGAAGCCAACAATGACGATTACTGGGCCAAACGCTTCTTCCCTCCAGATGCGTGTCTCGATAATCTTCTTCGTCGAGCTGTCGGTCAGTATCGTGGGTGGGTAGAAGTACCCCTTCCAAAAGTCAGTGCCATCGAGGGACGACGTGCCGCTCATCCGTTCGCCGCCCGTCACCACTGTTACACCTGCATCGATGGCGTCGCTCACCAGCATGGAGACGTTGACTAGTTGCTTTGCCGAAATGAGTGGTCCCATCATCGATTCGAGGTTCTTTGGTGATCCCATCCGCCTTTCGATGCTCTGCGCTTTGCTCTTGAGCTTCTCCACCACCTGACCAAGAATGCTGTTATGTACAATGATGCGGGTTGCCGCAACGCAGGTCTGGCCACTCGCGATGAAGGCGCCGAAGACAATACCGTTCACTGCGAGGTCCAGGTGAGCTTGTTCGAATACAATGAGCGGTGCCTTTCCGCCGAGCTCAGCCGTATAATGCGCGAGGTTGCGTCCTGCGATGGCACCGATAGCGCGGCCCGCAGGTGTGCCTCCTGTGACATCGACTTTCTTGATGAGTTGATGCTCCACGAGCGCCTTTCCGGTCGACGCTCCATCACCCGGAAGTACATTGAAAACGCCATCGGGCAACCCCGCCTTTTGCATCAGCTTGCCCAGCTCAATGCTCGTTAACGGTGTGAGCTCACTGGGCTTCAAAATGATTGAATTTCCAGCAGCTAATGCAGGTGCAATTTTCTTCACCGCAATCAACATGGGGTGGTTGAATGGCGTGATCTGCGCAACTACGCCCAGCGGCACGCGGTCAATCCAGTTGTGCAGTTTTCCGACTGTGGGCAGGACGGATCGCTCTTCAGTCCTGATGAGCGCAGCATAGTACTTGAACCATTTGACCAAGGTTGGGACCTGCGCCTTCATCTCTCGGATTGCTCGACCAGTCTGGCGCACTTCCAACTCGATGAGGCGAGCGATGTCTTGCGTCAGAAGCTCGGCGATGCGATCCAGTGTTTCGGCGCGCACATGGCGGGGAGCTTTCGACCACACCCCGGATTTGAAGACTTCGTGCGCTGTCCTGACCGCAGTATCAACATCCGTGGCTGATGCAGCGTGGCATTGTGCGATGATCTCGCCTGTTGCTGGGTCTTCCACGGCTAATCTGCAGCATCGTTAGCAACGGAAATGTTCCGCTGGCGGGGATTGCTGACTGACTGCTCCGCGTTACCATCTACCTCTCTTCCATTCAGCCACATCTTATACACCTCGTTGGCAGCTGCGCTCATCTTTAGAAAGGCTGTCAATTCTGTGGGAGAGGTGTGGGCGAGGAGTCAAAGCAATCACGGAGGTGGCCGCCTGTGTGGAGCATCGATAAGATGGCGGCTTGGCGATCAGTCATGGCTTCATCCGCGCTGTGACCTCCGTCTTTTCTCTCCGCCATCACGCCAACATCTGAAAACTCGTAACAAGCCTTACTGTCGTCTTTGCTGGATGCCACATACGCGCCTTCCATAGGTTGCTTCGTTGAAGCTTCCACGCTTAAGAGGGAGCCTAACAACATGTCGATGTCTATCTTTCCTGCCCCCTCGTGATAGTAGACTGAGCCGGTGACATCGAGCGGCCATAACGACGGACAATATACGCTGGCATACCCATACCATAATGCCGCATGGAAGCTATCACGGGTCCGCAGATTGGAGAGCTGCTTCTTGTCCGCAGACGACACCACGGCATTGCGCATGCTAGATCGTAGCGCAACACAATGTTCATGAGAAGTTCGAAAATGACCTCCTGTTCAATAAGGGCGCATGGTCAAACGCCATTAGCATTTGCTCAATTCAAGAATTGCGCGTGTCAAGTACCTCGACGTGCTGCTATCGCGGCCCCGCTTACCGCAATAGTTTAACCACCCAAATTGCAACGGACTTAACCATGCGAGCCTTGAGAGCGCGTCCGCAAAACAAAGGCTGTCACTGCATCGGGCCAGACCTCTCATGGCAGATCAAATCTCAAGATACATTCCCGTGACAAAATTGGATGGCCCTCTCGAACTTGTTCGATCAGCACCACGAGAAAAGTTCAGGTCGACCGCGACCCAAACATCGGACAGAACATCGAGCGAACCAGTTCGTTGGTTCTAACGCCCTGTAACGGGGACTAATCCGCCACCTACCATTCCTCCTTCGGCAGTCGTGCCATTCCGTCGGGGCGACTGGACATGACTAGCTATGCTCCTAGCCTACAAGTACCCAGCGACAGCAGGACCGGTCACGAGCACGGCCATTCAGCGATCAGCATGCGCCCACTGGATTTGTGTAGTCTTACTCGTCGTGTAACAACTGTGGGTGGCCTTACGCTCATCCGATGCAGCTCTCGGTCCCAACCAATCACATCTCAGGCCGCATGCAAGAACGGACACCGAGAGCAGACAACCATGTTTAACTGTCAGCTTATACCTTCAGCACCCTTCAGCTGCTCAATGACTGCCTGGCGGTTTCTACCTTTGCCCCGCCACATACCTACAGCTCAAGGACATTGCACTCTTCTCGTCGACGTCTTCAATATGGTGACCGTCGACCCGACAACGTTTGAGGGCATAGATCTGAGCAAGACGGCGCTGGTCAAGAACCCGGATGGCTCACCACCGAACTTCGAAAACCCGCCAAATCTAGCAGCTGTGACGTATGGCTTGTGTATTACCATGATTGTGGTGTCAGCGGGATTTGTTGCATTGCGGGTATGGACGAATTTTCGCATGACCAGGCGGCTACCTGTGGACGACTGTAAGTTACAATCGCATACCCACATCGCGATGTACACTGACATACCCAGATTTTTGCATCGCAGGCTGGATTCTTACCACAACGCACAGTCTCGTCATTATGTCGGTCACTAACGTCGCGCGACATTCCTGGGACATACCGATCAGCTACTTTGATGCGAGCTGGTCGAAGCGCATGGCCGTCTTGTCTCTGGAATACGGCCCCGCGCTTTGGCTTGTAAAAACCACCGTTTTCACCATGTATCTGCGCCTCTTCGGCTCTATCCGGTGGATGCGGCGCGCATGCTGGTTCGGCATATTGTTCTTCGGTCTGGTTTATTGGAGTTACGTGCCGGTTCAAGCAGTCCTTATGTTCCCGCATGGCCGCGAGAAGTGGGGCTTGGTTCTTGCAATGAAACACGAGCGGCCAACATCGGCCTTGAACTTCCTCATGGCGGTGGCGAATGTGCTGTCGGATTTGTACGCGCTGAGCTTGCCGCTGCCCGCAGTGCTACCATTGAAGCTTTCGAGGCAGAAGAAGATTGGGCTTTGTGCGCTGTTCTCATTGGGTTTCGTGTAGGTTGTTCCGGCTTAGCTCATATTTCGATCGAGCTAACAAGTCGTAGCGCCTTGGGTTGCTCGATTGTGGGCGCCGTGTACCGTATCCTGCTTCAGCTTCGCAAGGTCTACGATTCAACTTGGTATGCATCGATCGTTTATATAACAAGGTTTGTCAACTATTCTTGAAAGGATTCGCCTCTTGCTGATCAGAGCCAGCATAACCGAACTCTACGTAACGCTCATCGTGAGTTCCGCTCCCGCCTGTGTTGCAGCGTGGCGGAGAAGTTCTATGCGTGAATCCAGGCTCGTTGTATCGCTCAAAAGTTGGGTGTCACGGTACAGGAATAGTCAGTACTCGATGCCGACCAGACCATCGTTCGTGCGCACGCCGATCGTGAAGTCTGCGCCGGCGATGGTTGATGTAAAGGTCGAGCCGCCGGAGTTGCGAACGTTGCGCAAATGCTTCGTCAAGTTTGACGGAAGTGACGCAGGCTCCGAAAGGTCTTTTGATGGTAGTAGACCCTGAAGACTGTATGCGCAAGCTTCGAGACCATGTAGCTGCTGGGTCGCGTGGCGGTGATGGCGCATTCACGACACAGGATTCGACCATGCCAGTAGTGTTTCGCAAGCCCAACTAGCGACATATTTCATAGCATGGGTTGTACCCATCTCGAGAGGACCCTTGATTTGGTTGCAGCTTCAGGTATACAACCTAGAGCCAGGTGTATTTTTCGTGGCATTTCGAACGTGGAGTAGGGTATGGAGAAGGTCTGCGCAGCGCGCCCAAATCGATGTTCGAGACCTGCGACACCAGATCTTAGATCTGAAAAGCAACAAGGTAAAACCGGTCCGGCGGCTGTTCCCATGAGGGCGTTCTGGCGGGAGCCTTCTTTAGCGTACCGATATTGCTACAATAAGCTGCAGCCACAATCTTTATGCATTTCAGCATGTAATTCGTGACGCGTTAGTAGATAAGTGTGCCTTTTAGGTATGTGTCTCCCCATATTTCCAAGGACGTGGTCCGAATAATCATGGTCAGTTCAGAATTTTCTTAATTATTGGTTGCGACTGGGTTCCACGGCGGCTGCAGCCGGAGTCGCTTTTGTCTCTGTCTTCCACATCAGCGCACTTGTCTCCCTTCGCGCACTACCACAATCTTTGAATCGCACAAAAGATCATCGCGAAAGAGACTGTGTAACATCGACGTACACACACCATGAAATGCTGTTTTCTTCAATGTGACAGCGAGATGCTGCCCCGATCTGGAATGAGCGACAGCGGCTGCAGGATCAGCATCCCCGCCCGGCCCAGCAGCCACCCGTGCCACCTTCCAGGTACGGCTATCAACGACGAATAGACATCTCGAATATGATATTGCATTTGGGCTTGCATATGCGGGGCGTAACAAGCGATTGGAATCACTCATGCCATCGTGGCAAGGACGCGCTGAACCGCGAACGATTTTTTTCCGGCATAGGATCTCCCAGCTCAGTGCACCCCTCCTAAAGGCGCGTCTGGCTCTCGCTCTGCGAAGTTACGTTCGGTACCAGCAATAATGTTTGTGCGCTTCGTTATTCTACCCGCGGCCCTTGTGGCGCGCATCGCAGCCCAGAGCAGCCCCTTCGAACCACCGGACTTCAACGTGACGGCGGCGCTTGAGAACCTCCGGGTCGATGTATCGGCTCTGCCAGAGCCTGGAGACTCGACCATTGCCGAACGATCCGGGCTGCAAGCATGCGTGCTCGCGGTAGGTGTTCTGCGATGACATCTAACAAGGTTCATGCTCATGTCAAGTTTAGTGCACTTCACTGAGCATACTATTCGGGGACGAAAAGGTCCTGGCTGAAGGGACATCGGCATACGACTCTTTCACTGGCGCATACTGGTCTGCTCAGCAAGGATCGTTGAATCCCTCCTGCGTGTTTAAACCCTCTACGACTCTGGATGTATCGACGTTCGTATTGGTTGCGCGATTGTATCAGTGTCCGTTCGCTGTCAAAGGTGGTGGCCATGCAGCGTGGGCCATGGCATCTAGCATCGAAGATGGAATAACTGTGTCTATGGAGAAGTTTAAACAGACGACGGTGGCTGCCGACAAAAAGACTGTTGATGTGGGCCCTGGGCTTCTGTGGGTTGACGTCTACAAAGCTGTTGAGAAGGATGGACTTAGTGTGGTTGGAGGACGTGTAAGTTCGCAGGTATTCCTGAGCTCGGAATCACTTGACTAACCGCTGTGAAGATGTCGCCTGTGGGTGTACCAGGGCTCATTCTTGGAGGAGGCATTTCGCATTTCTCGAACAAGCTCGGCTGGGCTTGTGACAACGTAGCGAGTTATGAGCTCGTTACCGCATCTGGCCTTGCCATCACCGTCAGCGCGAAATCCTACTCTGACCTGTACTGGGCGTTGAGAGGAGGAGGTAACAATTTTGGGATTGTCACCAACTTCAAACTCAACGCATTCCCTCAGGGCGAGCTATGGGGAGGCCAACGCGTTTTCCTCGAAGACCAATTCTCGAGAAATTTGGATGCAATCTACGAGTTCACCATCAATGGCTCGCCCAAGGATCTCGACGCTGCTCAGATTATCGTACGTTCACCTTCCAAATCCGCAATCACCTATGCCACCAACTAAAAATCATCACACAGACATTCGCCAGCGCCCCCGGCATCGGAAAAGTGTCCTTCGCCAACCTTCACTACACCAAACCCATCGCCGACGCGCCCGTCTTCGCCCCCTGGTCCAACATCACCGCTATCGACGATACCACCGGCCTCCGCCCCATGTCAGGAATGGCCGACCTGCTCAACCAGGGTGCGCCTGCTCCCGGGGCGTACCAGACTTGGTGGGGCATCAGTCTAAAAATGGACCGATCCTTGCTCGATTTCACAATCGCCACGTTCTACGCGCAAGAAGCTACTGTCGCGGGCGTCGAGAAGATGCTGCTCATCATGGCCATCCAGCCCATTACCACGGGCGCGCTAAGCGCAATGCAGAAGAACGGTGGGAACGCGCTTGGACTGGATCCGAGCGGTGGACCGTACTTTGTGCTTAATTTCAATGCGGCGTGGAACAATACGATCGACGAGCCTGAGTTTCATAGAGTTATCTCTACGATTATACGCTTGATTAAGGCGGAGGCGAGGGAACGGGGGCTGGATAACGACTTTCTGTATTTGAACTATGCGTCCGAGTACCAGGATCCGATTGGGAGTTATGGAGCGGCGAATAAGGCGAGACTGCAGGCCGTGAGCAGAAAGTATGATCCTGCTCAGGTCTTTCAGAAGCTGCAGCCGGGTGGATTTAAGCTGTTCAAGGGAGCGCCGAAGAGAAGCGGGCCGTGAGGGGCGAGCTTACTGCTGTTTATTCTATGCGCTTAGTGACTAATGCGCTAGCAGTTGTGTCTCGATAGAAAGTGATCCTGATCCGACAAGTTCGCTCAAGATGTATTTTCTCTCTATCTTCATCCTCCTGCTCGTTAGTGCTTTTCCTGCTGCGCCTATCTACTTCCTCCTCTCCCTTGACCAACTCCATCACCATGTCCACCCTTCTTCTATTCAGCCCCAACCGGCACAGCTCTTTGCAATTCCCCCATGATTCTCTCCAACTCACTCAAATCCCACTGCAAGCCCACAATGTCGCGCCACACCTCGCCGTTGAAATTCCGATTCGGGCGTATCGTCTGCGCTTCGAAGAATTTCGTTGCGCGAGGGACGATAGTGTTTATGGCGCTTTGCGCATCTGCGTATAGTTTCTTCTTTGCTTCAATGGGCGCGCGGCGCGGGTCGCCTGCGGGGAGGTGGTCCACCTGCTGGGCTTCGTGTGCGAGTTGTGGCTCCATGAGGCGGAGCTGGGTGTCGAAGTGGAGGAGGCACGTGGACATTGGGGTGTTTGTTGATGACATGTTAAACGGTTGTGCAGGGATGCTGGGGTATGATGATACGTCGCAGGAGAACGGGGAGGGGTGGAGAAGATGGGAATATATTTAGGCACAGGTGTTTGCTAGAGAAGCGTGTGGGTTCATCTCGTGACTTTGGCAAATGGGATATGCTAGTCAGACCTAGGCTGTAGGGAAGGCTGTAAATCTCCGAATTACGCATTCCTTCGTATCGCTGAAATGGTTTTGTAGCTGAGACCTTCCAGCTCTCCGTGCAGGCGGCCTTCGTGTCGCCGAACCACTGCGGGCCATCCAGCAAGCCTGATCTCCTATCATAGCTACACGCCACATTTGTTCACCAGCTCCTTGATCTTGCCCATCTCGGCCCGTAGATGCACACAGTGAGCCTGCTCAGCATTCATCCTAGCCTCCATGTCTGCCAGGTCCTCCTTCGTCTCGTCGAGCACTAGCTGGAGCCCGCGGTAAGCATGTCCTTGCATAGCCATATCCTGCTTCAACTTGGCATTTACAGCAAGTAAAACGGTGATTTGCGCTTTGCGCTCAGCGATTTCGGACTGAGCGGCAATGTTCGCGAACATGATAGGCTTCGGAGCGGGATGCACGGCATCAGAGGACATAACGGTGAACGCGCGGTGCTTGGGTGTACCTGGGGACTGTCAGTATGATAGATATTGAGAAGGTTGACTGGATTAATGCACGAGTATCCTCGAGATTAGTGCTTTCGCGTTCACGTTTGACAGGAGAAGCCTGGTTTTGGCGAGTGGCGGATCGTAGGATAGAAGCTGGGCATGAGTGAGTCAGCTCCCTGTATTGTTGCAGGCGGACTCGTGGACACACGGTTGACAGCTGGGTTTTTGGGGTTGTCATTGGCCATCGGCAGCCCGTGCATAGATTCGGACTGGAATACAGAAGCCATGTTCCCCGTAGGCGGTCGCTCCCCACCGTTCAAGATCCAACGACAAGCCTCTTCGAACATCTTGGTGAAACTCTTGGGCGCCTTCTTGTGTCGGATCAGCTCCTTGAGGTAGTTGGCAGCCAGGAAGTAGAAACGCACGACTGCGAGCACACGGCCGATGTCATTGCCAACCTCGGAGAACGGTGGGTGGAAGGCAATATGACCTGGTGAAGTGACTGGGCGGAGCTCTAGAGTCTCATCATCGAGCTCTAGAGTCTCGTCCTCGAGCTCGTGTACGCGGTAAAAGGAGACTTCATCTTCCCCGGCATGGATGTGTGCACACACCACGGAGCCCTCGATGTCGGCCCCGGGAGAGTACAAACCCACGATCAGTAGCTTCTTATGCAGTGAGCGTCCAAGGGAGCGGCGCACGGTGCGATCGAATGTGGTGACGTCGACATCAATGAAGGCGACTTTGTCCAGCCGCGGAAGCGCGTCGAATGCGTCAGGAAACTCGGAATGGGCCCATGCTTGTATGTTGGCCAGCGTAAGCGGCGATTTTGCTTCGTCGAATGATGGCATTGCAGTGGCTCAACGGTGCAGCAACTTCTTGCAATGCCAACGGGTGACGATCTGATGATGCAGGGCTCGGCACTGTGCTGTTGTTGTGGGAAGCAAGAACAACCTGGACGCGACGCGACGATATATCGTGACGGCTTGGCACCATGCACGTGGCAAACGCCTTGGCTTACGAGATCGGAAAAATCCGGGAAGTGAGATGCTGAACTTAGACTGGATGAAGGAAGTGATAGGAAGTGAAAGAGACACGAAAATGAAAGAGATGGCTCAGAGCGGCTATGTTAGCGCAGGAATCGCTATGTGCTCTTGAAGATGCTCGAAAGAATACAAACCTCACTAGCTATAAGACTAGCCTTCTTGCTATAGCACGAAGACAATCATAGTTCCTTAGAAGTGTGGATTGTACTCTAGTCCACCGTCACTATCTGCGCGCTGGGAAGTGGAAAGTGTGTAGATGATGCTAACAGTTTCCTGGGCCGCTCCTATAGCACAAACTCTCCGTGCATGGCTTTGGACACGGCTGCCGATACTGTCAAGGTTGTATGACACCTCCCATGGTTGCGCCTTTTCACGGGTACTTCAGGAGAGCTGTCCGCATAGAAGAACAAGTCAAAATCGAATGGTCGAGAGTGCCTGACGTGCGAAAGATTGCAATTCAACTCTTACAACAGTTCCGAGTTGCGCAAGTCCCGATGGTGGGCATCCGAAATGATTTGCGCTGGCGACGGCTATAGATGTGGTTGAAGTTCGCCTGAAGATGATGACGTGACGTATGCTCGCCGTCACCTGTGCCGAACCTTCCCCCAACACCATCGCATCTACACGACCACATCGTCCCAGGAGACTTCTTCCGTCTCACTTCGACTCGCGTCCAACAGTGTACTCGAAATCAAACCATCATGTCTTCTCGCGCAGCTTTGATGCGTCGTGAAGAATCGCGTCCGACTTGCGGCTGCTGCGCACCAATCGTCCCAATTTCCCCACAGGTCGGCATTTGAATCGTCAGCTAGGCGGCGGCTTGTCACCATCTCCGCACGCTAGATGGACTCTTCGCTGATCGTTCCGCTACATCAATAGGTTTTTAGCCTAAATATCGCCTCAATGTGTATACTATTCCGCATGTAGATATTCGGCAGGTACAGTGGCACCAAGCTTCTTACCAACGATGCTTATATACCGAGCTCGGCGGCGGCCCTAGATTTTGGGACTGACTCCCATGTAATCCTACAACCACAGCCATCATGCGCCTCCTCATACCAACACTGCTGGTTCTTACGCTGGGTGCCGCCGAAGATGGCTCGCAAGCCTGGCTCCGATATGCCTTTGTACCGGAGGCCCAACATTTGAGCATTCCGTCCCAAGTTGTTGCACTCAATGCCACCGATAATAGTCCGATTCACACAGCCCAGCAAGAGCTGGAGAAAGGCATCAAGTCGATCACGGGGAGAACAGTTGTGAAGAGGACCACGGCAGACCAACACTCGGCGGCCATTATACTCGGTACACGCGCGTCATATACTGGGCAGTACGGTAACCTAACTCAAGTGGAGGACCTGGAAGAAGATGGCTTCTACCTCAAAACCGAAGGTTCCAATGTCATAATCGTCGGTCATAATGAGCGAGGTGCGCTCTACGGTGCCTTCGAGTATCTCTCACGACTTGCGCGAGGCAACTTCGCAGCTACTACGACAGTCGAGAATCCTCAGGCTCCCATTCGATGGACAAACGAGTGGGACAACCTCGATGGTAGTATCGAGCGCGGCTATGGTGGCCCGTCCATCTTCTTCCGCAACGGCTTCGTGGTGGACAACGTCACCCGGGTCGCCGAGTACGCCCGCCTGCTTGCATCACTGCGGATCAATGGCGTTGTCGTCAACAATGTCAACGCGAATGCATCACTTCTAAATGATCGAAATATCGAGGGTCTGGGCCGATTAGCGGATGCCATGCGACCTTACGGCGTGCAGTTAGGCATCTCCCTCAACTTCGCGTCACCCCAAACTTTCGGTGGCCTTTCTACTTTCGATCCATTGGATCCTAAGGTAGACGCATGGTGGGCAAATGTCACAAACGTCATATACAACAAGGTGCCAGACATGGCAGGTTATTTGGTGAAGGCCAACAGTGAAGGTCAGCCAGGTCCTCTGACCTACAACCGCACACTTGCAGATGGAGCAAACATGTTCGCAAAAGCCGTAGAGCCTTATGGAGGAATTGTTATGTTCCGAGCTTTCGTTTATGACAACCATATCAACCCAGCCAATTGGACAGCCGACCGTGCGAATGCGGCAGTCGAGTTCTTCCAGCATCTTGATGGCAAATTTGATGCCAACGTGGTTGTGCAAATCAAATACGGCCCTATCGACTTCCAGGTGCGCGAACCACCCAACCCCTTGTTCTCAACTTTGCGAGACGAGTCAACCGCCATCGAGCTGCAAATCACGCCAGAGTACCTCGGCCAGAATGATCATCTGGTGTACCTGGGTCCACTTTGGAAGGAGATCCTCGAATTTGACCTCCGAGCAGATAGCCAGCCCTCCAAGGTAAAAGACATCGTTTCCGGCAGACGCTTCAAGCGGCCACTAGGTGGCTATGCTGGCGTCGTTGGCGCCGGTACAAACACTACATGGCTGGGAAGTCATCTTGCGATGTCCAATCTCTACGCCTACGGGCGGCTGGCTTGGGACGCTTCCCTAGATCCTCGAGACATCCTGCAGGACTGGATACGACTCACTTTTGGTTTCGACCAACAGGTCATTAGCACCATCACTGACATGTCGATGAAGTCGTGGCCCGCTTACGAGAACTATAGCGGAAATCTTGGGATACAAACGCTGACCGATATCCTCTACACGCACTTCGGCCCCAATCCTGCCTCTCAAGATAACAATGGTTGGGGTCAGTGGACGCGCGCCGACAATTTCAGTATTGGTATGGATCGGACAGTCAAAAATGGCACGGGCAACACAGGACAGTACCCGCTTGAAATTGCTCAAATGTTCGAGAACATTGAGACAACTCCCGACAATCTGCTGCTCTGGTTCCATCACGTTCCTTACACCCAGAAGCTCAAGTCTGGGAAGACGGTCATACAACACTTCTATGATGCGCACTACGAGGGCGCTGCCACGGCACAGGTTTTCGTCGAGCAGTGGGAATCGCTCAAGGGCAAGATTGATCAGGAGCGATACGAAAATGTGCTTTTCGAACAGAAGTTCCAAGCCGGACACGCCCTAGTCTGGCGTGACTCAATTAACATGTTCTACTACAACCTGTCCGGAATAGTAGATGAAGCTGGGCGTGTCGATAATCATCCGTATCGCATCGAAGCCGAGAAGATGACGCTGTCTGGCTATAAGGCGTACGCTGTCAACCCGTTCCATACCGCCTCAGGGTTCACTGCCATTGTCACCACCTCAAACAGTACTACAGGTATTGCGACTGCGAACGTGACTTTCGCCTCAGGCACATACGATGTGGCCGTAAATTATTATGATCTCATCGGCGGGAAGTCGAGATACCAGCTCGAGGTCGGCAACGTCACAGTGGGTCAATGGGTGGGTGATGCAGAGGACAAATTGGGACACGCACCATCGATTTATCTCGATGGTCATTCGGCAACACGCATCACCTTCAAGGGGGTGAGTGTTCAGCAAGGCGATCTGGTGCGCGTCACGGGTCAAGCCAACGGCATCGAGCCCGCACCGCTCGACTACATTTCCTTTCTTCCGCCAGGTATCGTCGACTGATGTCGGACCGGCAGCGAGAGCGATGTTCTATAGCAAAAAGGTTTCTAGAGTAATTTCAACGAGCGCATCTAGATTGTTCGGGTTCGGCGGCACCCGCTTGCCCCTGTTGCCCTACCACGCCTACTAGCGCCGCCATCTCCACTCTTGATTGGCTTCCGCCGACCTTCCCGAAACTCGACGAGCAGCGCTGGCCAACGATTGGTCAACAGAATCTCAGCCGTTGGTGGCTTCTACCCGTGGAAATGTCACCGACGTTTTCCCGCCGAGTTGGCTGCCCCTACAGCGGTAATTCCCTTCAAACGGGCTGTAGCATTCGAGCTGACGGAAGAGTATTCGCTGCCACATGTTCGTCGTTGTTCACATGGGTGCCCTTGCGGAAGTTGCGCACTCACCTGCAGCTCCATACTCGCTTCGTTTGACGCCAATACTTGGAGGCGCAGCCCAATTTCCTGGGTTATCTTGCGGCGCCACGGCCTCTCCGCCACAGGGGTCGAGGAAGGGTTGCGCACTTTGACAGCTCGTCGTTGCCTTACCACCAAATCCTCCAGCGTTCCAACCGTCCCATAAACTTTGAAGTGCCACCTAGTATACATCCGAGCTTGTGATTGGTGCTTCTTATCCATGTGAGCCTTGCGGGCAAGCTCCGTCAAGACAAATGCCTCAGGCGAGCAACATCACCGCGAGATGCGCCGCGTTGAGCATCTCCCTCGCCCAAGCAGGTCTTCCCCACGTAGATCCTGCGCACATACTAACTTTGATTGCTTTTAGGTGATCCCAGATATCAGCAGTTTTGCGAGGAAAGTTCGGGATGCGCGACACGATTTGAATGCGATAAATCACGACCTTTTGATCATTCGAACGGGCCTTGGCGTTGCGCAAGACGACTTTTCCAGCTCCGGGTCAAAGCTTCCGACGGCCATTCTCGATGCTGCTGTGCAGATCCTTGACTCGTGCGATGATACGAGTGACCGTCTGCATAAAGCCTTCCTCAAGCTCTCGTGCAGCAACCTGCCAAAGGAAGCTTGGCAGGATCTTCGAGATGGAACACTCGTCGGTATGCGGCAAGACCTTGAAGGCTCGAGGATGGTGCTAGAGTTAGCTCTTGACTATCTTGCACTGTAAGTACGGTTCTATTTGGGTCCGATAGCGTGCAGGACTCACGATAATAGATACGGGCAGCAGGATACGCTCGACTCGTTCCTCAAGTGCTACGTCAGTGACCTCATCACCGCGAGTGATGATTTACTCAAGAGAACGGACATGGAGGAGATACACATCAATCTGATAGCGCGGGAACGACTACCTTCCCTCCTCCACGCTATTCGGCTGCTTCGTTCATGCATCACCGCAATGTCTAGAGAAGGCAAAGCAAGTGGTGCAGGTCCCCTAAGGCGAACAACAACACCACGACCGGATTCTTTGGAGCCTTCATTAGGTGACTCTCGCCGCAGCGGAAGGCAAAGTCCCGCACAGAACATGCCGACACCGGCCTCTGCGAGCAAGGGTATAGGTACATGGCTGGCCGACATACCTTATCATCAAGACGCCGAGCCACTGCGGCATTCAAGGATAATGCAGATGTCCCAACCCAATGCGAAAGGAAAGCGGGCGTCAAGGCGATCATCACGCGAGGAGTTGACACCTTCGCGGGGTACCTTCTACACCGATGACGGCGTCTCGACCAGCCGAACTCTGGTCGCGCCCGAATCGCGATTGAAGAAGACTAAAAGCTGGTGCTCAGGAATTACTGCCCAGTACGCCACACATAGCTCGTCAAAGACAAGAGCATCCTCACGATACGCTCCAACAGTCGCAAGCTCGGATATCTCCATCTTCGACAAGCGCATCACATGCGACAAGATCGCCGTGGCAAAATCCAACCGGAAGAACCTGGACGTCGATTCGCGCGTGGCCGTCGATCGAATACTAACCAACCTACCGCCGGAAGCTACAGCTGCAGACGTGGAGCGGATACTCTGGGAAGGCGCGAATCCAATGGTCGTCCATCCTGACTTCGGCTTCTTTTTTTTTCGCGCAGCGTACGAGATGGCGCCAGGCGTGCTCAAGACCTTGCTTGATTTCGGCGCCGACATCCACAAGACATTACCGCCGCCGAATCGCTTCCACAGCGTACTACACGCCGCGACATTGGGCAGCCAAGTCGAGACGCTGAAGTATCTCGTGTCCATTGGCTTCTCAATCGATACGCCGAACGATGCGGGGGAGACGCCGCTGATCGTGGCTGTCAAAACGCCAGGGGCGTTTGCTGCGGCGAGATATCTCGTAGGAACGGGTGCGGATGTCAATCACGAATCGGACGAGGGCGAGACGCCGTTGTATCTGGCGCTGACGTCGAAGGTCCTGGAAGGGAGGGAACGAAGTCGCTTGATTGGGCTGCTGTTGAGTCATGGGGCGGAGGGAGATGGGAAGGCTACGGTGGAGAGTGGGAGGGGAGATTCGAAGGGGAGGATGATATTGGGGATTACTTGAGCCTGCGAAATGTTGAGTGCAGATCTGTTGTTTGACGACTTGGCCCGTTCGGCTACTTTTGCGCCTTCGATCTTGCATGCGCAACAGTCGCGTCGACCTGACTCTCTGGACTCTAATACTAGATCAACCCCTAGTATCTGGATCTCGCTCTTGCATGACCTTTAGTTTGGCCAATACGCCCTCAAGTGTACCTACTTCGTCATTCACATATAGTGATGCGGCGTGAATCAAGTTCGTCTTTCGAAATAGCTTCTTTTCTGACTCTGGCTCGGCCTGCTTGGTTCTGCCGAAGGGGTGCGGTCGAAAGGATCACGACAATGCCGTCTAGTCACGCGAGTCTCCGCCACCGGAAGCGCCCATCGTTTCATAGCACATCCGCATCGTCGATGGGTTGGTCACGCAGTCGAAGACAGAGACGAGGCTGTTGGCGGTATACTCTCGGATGTCGGCACCGCAATCGGATGAACGGTAGTCGAAGCAGGCTGCAGCGCCGTAGCTCTCGCATAAGGCGTTGTTAGCGGGTGAGCAGGTGACGATGGGTGTATAACCGGCGCTGTGAGAATTGAAGTAAGTGATGTGGTTCTGAGATGGGTTCCCCAAATGCAGCTAATAGCGAGACCAAACTATGCATGCGCAAGGCCACACTGTGCCATTGGTAGGTGATGTGATGGCGTACTACTCGCAGCTGGCCTGGTATGTAGGTCTACTAAGAGAAAATGCGATGACAGCAACTCGCCTGCAGATCATTCCCTGCGCTGGAACACTAACATGGGGGTAGGTACACGCTAACCGAATCTAGCTTGCATATTTCGCGTTCGCCAGGAGATGCGATATGGTAGCAGGCATAAGTTTTGTACGTGGGTCACGACGTGTAGGGCTGCGGATCGAAAACACAAGGATTCTTAATTATACATTGTCCAATAAGAGCACGCTTAGCCATCTGTCGAATTGAAGGTGTAATCGTTTCAATACGTTGGCTTCGATCGCCAGCCTCTCCAAAACCCACCCACAATGCGTACGCCTGCAGATCCAGATTGACAAGAACCGGCTGCTTTGGCTCGGAAGCGTCCGCGTGGAGCCGTCACGGAACCCTTCCCCGTATAATTAGCGGCGATGCTACTATCCCCGATTCGGCAAGCGGCGTTAGCGGACTTACCTTCACAGTGACCGGCGTTAGCACTTAAGGACGCATTACATTAGGTCTAGCTCTGTGATACAACCACCGAGTGAGCGCCAAGAGCTACAATCAAAGGATATTTGGGCCTGCACCTCCTTGAATGTTACCTGTGAACATACTCCTGACCATTACGTCCGTACTTGAGCCCATTTATATAAGCCAAGCACATACCAGTTGCTGAGGTGGCGTTTCGAAGGCCCACAGAGTCTCATAGCAAGCCGAAGCAATCGTGCCATATGACAAGCACACATGTCTCGATCAAACAGCCCCCATCCCTTGCCAGAGGACGGCAAGCTCAACGCGACCGGAGAGAAAACCTATCAGGTCGAGACTGAGAAGGAAATGCAAGCTGTCGAATCGAAGGAACCGTCCACCGTGGCATCATCGACTGCCAACGACATACACAATCCGGAAACCGCTGGAGACGATGGTTCTGCTACCGAAGAGAAAGCCGCGGAGGAGCCGGCAAAACCTGTTGAATATCAAAAGGGTCTCGAATTGTTCTTCATCATGCTCGCGCTCGTGCTTAGCATCACCCTCTGTGCTCTGGATCAGGTGAGTTCAAACGCTGCAAGTTTCTCGCCGAGCTGTCTTTTGTCAATGCCTCATACGCCGGTACGCTGACTTTCTCAATTTGGACTATCGTCGCAACCGCAATTCCAAAGATTACCGACCGATTCGGCAGAATCCAGGATATCTCGTGGTACGGTTCGGCTTACTTCTTGACGCTCGGAGCGTTCCAGTCACAATGGGGCAAAGTGTTCAAATTCTTCCCCCTCAAAACCAGTTTTCTGGTGTCGATCCTGATCTTTGAAGTGGGAAGTCTGATCAGCGCTGTCGCCCAAAACTCAACGACTGTGATTGTTGGACGTGCCATCGCCGGTCTCGGTGCCTCGGGTGTCGCGCCTGGAGTATACACGATTTCTGCCTATTCTGCTGAGCCTGCGAAAAGAGCCACCTACACGGGCATCATTGGTATGACATATGGCATCGCCGCTGTCGCTGGACCACTCATTGGTGGAGGACTTACAGACGGGGCGTCTTGGAGGTGGTGAGTGAAGATTCCTTTACTGCGTTGTCTTTGTGGCAAAACAAGGGGGCATCGTCAGTCATTGACTTCTATAATGACAGGAACTGACATGATATGACAACTGTAGGTGCTTCTTTATCAATCTTCCAGTCGGCGGTCTGGCCGCTTTGGTCATTCTAATCACCTTCAAGACTCCTGCTGCCGCTAAGAGGGTCGATGCTACGCTCAAGGAGAAGATTCTACAAATGGATTTTCCGGGGACTGCGCTCGTGATGGGTGCATCCCTCAGCTTGCTTCTAGCGCTTCAATATGGCGGAGTAACCCATCCGTGGAAGTCCAGTCTTGTCATCGGCCTGCTCGTCGGCTTCGGTCTCATAGTTATTGCACTCATCATCGTAGAGATATGGCAAGGCGAACGCGCTATGCTGGCACCACGCCTTATGCGCCAAAAGACCGTCTGGGTCAACTCTGTATGGGGCTTCTTCTTCGCTGGCTCGTATTTCATCACGCTCTACTACCTGCCCATCTACTTCCAAAGCGTCGACAACCGCAGTGCGATTGGATCCGGTGTGCGCAACATTCCTCTCATCGCACTGTTCAGCGTTTCCACATTCGCCTCTGGCAAAGCCGTCACAAAGACGGGTATTGCAGCTCCATATCTCGCGGCTAGCTCTGTCATCGTAACTATTTCCGCCGGTTTACTCTATACCCTCGATATTGGAACCTCGACAGGCAAATGGGTCGGATACCAGATCTTGGCGGGCTTTGGATATGGCATGGGCCTCCAGATCCCGGTTGTCATCGCGCAGGCTTTCGCTGCGCCAACCGATTTAGCTCCTGTGACCGCGATCATCATATGTGAGTTTTCCTTCACCCCGTCTCAGGATTTTGTCAACTCCCTTTGTTGCCTTGTAATCCTAAGCTGATTATATCCCTCATGAACAGTCGCTCGGTCTATTGGCGCCACCTTCATGATCGCAGCCGCGCAATCCGGATTTACGAACCAGCTCCTGCACAAGCTTGAGAGCACCGCACCGAACGTCGATCACGCTCTCATCACATCCACCGGTGCCACAGCCCTGCGCCAGGTCTTTCATGGAGCCGAGCTGAACGGTGTTATCCGTGCGTACGCATGGGGCGTCAAGGTTGCCTTCGCCATTACCATCGCGTCCTGCGGCATCTCTGCCATTACCAGTTTGGCCACCAAGTGGGACAATGTCAACAAGACGAAGGGTAGTGCATGAAATGACGGTTCAGACGATGATGCCAACGGTCTTATTGCCGTTTCCTCGTTGACGAAGTCATCAACTTTGTACTCGGACCGCCTCGGAATGTTTCGTCGGCCCCACCCATTTCGCCAACGTTAGACTTACGGTACTGTCTCATTCGGAATTAGGTCAATTTCTTAAGGCAGTGATTGACATCGACTCAGCACCGGGGTATTTGAGTCCACCGTTCCTTTTCCTCTCCGGTGGCCTGGGAGGTGTACATACAGTATACCGATAAAGTCGCCACTGAATGCAAATGAGCAGTGGCTGGCTTCACGGCGCGTAAGCGTGCGTTGGAGTGCTAGCGCCCTGAGCCCAGACTGTAGTCACGTAAGATGTATGAGATGACCAGGTTCATGGCAGGAGTGACATCTTGCGTCGTTCTCGTGGATTAGAACATTGGTTTCGAGTATTACTCGAGCCTTCACAAGGTGTTCAAAGATAATCTGATATGTGACTGAAGCTACAGTCACGAGAAAGATTTTCAGATATAGTGGGAGGCAAGAAGGAGCACCTGCGTCCTCTTACTGTAATATTGAGGTGTTTCAAAACTGCATGTGCTCCTTTAAAAAGTTGAGTTGCTTGTTGAAAACTTTGTCCAGGTCTCCAAACATCCAATCAAAGTGATTTTTCTTTTCGATAATGCAATGTTCTTTCGGCTCACCCAACTTTTCAAATGCCTCCTTCTGCTTCTCGGCGGGGTATACTTGATCTAGCTCGGGAGTTACCATGATGACTGGTGTTGGGCTGATCTTCGGTAGCAGGTGCCAAATGTTCCAGTTGAGCCATCGCATGTAGGTGTGGGTCGTGACACGGTTCTCAATGGGCATTTTCGTGGTGTCCACTGTTGTGAAGAAGTTGCCTAAGAACTGATTGAGCAGCGTACAACCGTCTTCATCGACTAGTGGCAGGTGCACTGGCTCCTCTCCAGCTAGCTGGGCGGCGCGGTCGGCGTTCCCAAGTTCGAGAATGGCCTCGCGGCATTCGGGATCACCAGTGACATCCATCATGGGCGCGACCGCTATGACGGCGGCAATCCGCCGGTCTGATGCCGCAGTCGCAAGCATGGTGTCGCCGTCAAAGCAGAGACCCCAGACCGCAATCTTATCCGGATCGATTAGAGGGTGCTGGGAAAGCCACGTAATTGAGTCGATGAAATCGTCAACCCGCCGCTGCATGTCGCTCTGCCACGAGAGTTGAAAGTCAGTCGATGCTGGCCTACAATGCCTTCGTAATTCCTACAAGTTTCGTGTCGCAAAGGGCGAAGAGGCGGCCGACCTCGAGCCTGGCAGCGTCGACCTGGTCTTTGGTGCCAACATGATACACTACACCGACGTCGATGAGACTTTACGGGCTGTCGTTCATTAGCTCAAACCGGGCGGCACGCTTGCCCTCGGCCGCTTTGGGCTCCCCATCTTGCTGGACCTAGAGCTCCAAAATCTATGGACCCAGGTGATCAATCGCCGCTTCGAAGTCACATTCGATTCCAACCACGGGGCTGCTGGACTCTTCATCCAGGCAAGCAGCGCACACGACGCCGATACTCAATGTTTGCGGCCGGGTGGACTGCGTTTGATATTCAATGAGAGAGACGATTGGAGCTGGCGTAGGTGTATGGTTCCAGCAAGCCTTGACGAATCCATTCCGCATGTGACACGGTTTGGAAAGGAGGACGTGGTCGTCCATGAGAACAACGTCGACTGGAGCTTCGAAGCAGACATAACAGTCATGCGCAAGGTCTTGAGAACCTTCCCACTACCACCTGACCCAGTCCGTGACACCCTGTAGGGTCAGTTGGAAACGGCGTATGGTGATAAGAAAGTACCCGCGACATAGCCGTTATCTCTCACATTAGTTACAAAGAATTAAGATATTACAATCTATATAAAATTATAGTTATAACGTACTTTTACTTGCGTACGTATATAGTTAAGTATATGTATAAGTTAAACTTCGTAACGTGCTCTCTTACAGCGACATCTTACTAAGTGGAATTTGCTGGCCAGGCCAATGGTCAATATTTGTCTGAGAACTTGGCATGTTAGACAAACGTCCTGGTGTCAAGGACACTGAGACAGCAAACTTGCAGGCTATGCACTCACTAATCACTTCGGACTATCATAATGTGGTGCATTGTGAGACCATTTCCCGCTCACAATCCTTATACCAGAAAGAGCACTGTACATATATCATTTAGTGGTACACAATGCTCATTACCTTACTTATCTGTATCTTCATCCCTTTGATCCCTTCTCTTTCCTATCGGCACACAACATAATACGATCCCTCGTAACTTCAGCCATTTCCAAAAAGAAACCTTCTCGACACACATAGTCACCAGAGTTCAAACCATGGCCGTCAGCTACACCCAAACCGGCATTATAGGCGCCTCCATTGCCGGCTTGGTTCTCTTTTCTATGCTCGTCCTCCTGATATACCTGCGTGGCCGCGTTCCCTTCACTTTTTCACGCAGTAACTCACCCAGCGCCACCCCCAGTCCCACCAGCCAAGCCATCCGCCGAGTTATTCTTGCACGCATACAATCTGACTCCTCATCTGACCTGGTCGAAGGCGAGTACGAAAAATATGGTGAACTATACGTGGCGCCGAACCAACGGCCGACCGTCATGGCATTCGATATCATGATGCGCTGCTTGCTGGTGACGGGATTGTCGGGACGAGCGAAGAAAGTTGACGAGCCGCGAGTACCAGAGGCGGCGCATACAGTGGGGAGTGATAGTTTCGAGGCAGGGCCTCACCTGGAGTTAAATTTGCCGCGATCAATATCTTTCACGCCGTCTGAGACTGCGATGATTTTGCTTTCGCCACGACAATCCGACGGCTCACGTACTAAGGATGATGGCTTGATCGGTGTCAAGGAAGATAGGGCAGGTGAAGGTGCGTTTAGCAAGTCGAACACCCCACACAAGACTGTGCGCTTCAAGACTGAGGTTCAGGTCGACGGGCAGGGCTCGTCCTCAACTTCAAGATACTGACGAAGTCGAGGAGGTCCGGCAGGCTGAAGAAGTCGCGTTCAATCATATGTCGTTTACATTCGGATCTGGTAAGGCGATGGCGCGATTGTGTCGTTCGTAAGTGCCTGGTAGCTTCGTCGCGAATGTTATGCTAGTGTTGGTCGCCCGATGAGGACAGAATAAATTTGATAAATCTTGCAATGCAAAAACCCAGTAAGTCTATTATTTAATGAGACTTCGTTACATTCTCGACATGGCCGTTGCACGCAAGTCATACTATAAAAATTAACTCCAATAGCAGTTACGCGAAATGCGTTCAGCGCAAACAAACCACCACTTCTCACTTGAAAGAAACTCTACACTGGTGATACTTCGCTATGATCTCATGGCAAGCTCATGAACAGCCGTCGCAGCCGCTCGTAATCCGGACTTCCGAGACCCGTCACTGCATCCCACCCATGAGTGGCTCGAAACGCTTCATCAACACCACACCCCTGATTTGCACCTGTGACAACGTCGTTGAGGGCATCCGGATTACTGTACAATACTGGATTGATGAATCCGACTGGCCCTTTACCGGCATGCATACGCTCGCTGTTGATCAAACTTATGATCGAAGCAAACACTGGATTTGAAGCCGAGGTGCCAGAGATCAATTTCCATTCTCCCTTGATCACAACCTGATAGTCGTCGGCTCGGGCTGCTACATCAGGATAGCCTCTGCCAGTGCTGTTGAAACGATCCGCGATTTCGCCCAAGTGATCTCCCTCGATGTCTTTATACGTCGCAACATTTGGAATCTGATAAGACGGGGCGAGAAATACGTTGCTGAAACCACCTCCAGACGTGGCCAACTGCTTCTTGACCAATTTGCGGAAGACTGTCTCATTTATGGTAGCTGTTGTTGTTTGCAGATTTGTTGGCTGCAGCATCTGCGTCCCCCCAACACTTGTGACCCAAGGACATGACGCTGGAAATATTGGACTGAACCTTCCACCAGTAGCGTTGCCCATCGTATCGTCGATGCAGGAAGGTCCTGTTGGACCTGCACTTGCCGTGCCATGATCGGACACACTGACAACAACAGTCGTGCCCATAAGGCCTAACTTAAGGAACTCGAGACACTGGCGCTGAAGGTAAGTCGGAGAGAAGCCAGCCTCCGTGTATCCCCATGATATCGACAAAACCTTGGGTGGTGATGACGACCCACAATCGCATGAAGTGGCGTTGCAACCAGGTCGATAAAAATCTGGATACTTCTTGTGTACCGGATCGATAGGGTCACAGTAGTACTGGTCGAATGCTGCGAGCATATCGTCAAGATTGCCCACTTCATTGTAGGAGCCGACCTGAACGTTGGTGACATTTTGAGGCCATATGAGCGCCATCGCGTACTCAAAGTCCAGATTCGGCTCTCGGAACCAATGCGATCCAGTCTCGTTTCTCTGCAGGTAGCCACCATTGATAGCATCGACTTTCGGACGATGTCCAACCAGATCTTGCTGCACCTTCCCAAAGAACTTATCCAAGTCTTCCGGAAGCCATGAAAACCAAGATGGTTCGAAAATCCCAAGCGAATTATTGGGGTGCGGTTCTACGTTATCAGGGATCCCGTACAGGTTCCGCAGACACGATAAAGTTGTCTGCTTGAGACACCCGAGTGGTAGAGGAGCCGATGCAGTGACATTGTCCTTCAGAACGACTTGATGTCGCGGTATTTGTCGATGGGTTGGGACGGATGAAGACGTGAGGATATAGTCGATGGATCTAGCAAGTGACTCTGGCAGGTAATAGTCTTGGCAGGCAATCTCTTCTTGGCCAGTTTCTTGGTGTATTTGGTGATAAAATGTGGTTTTCAGGAGCAATGTAGCTTGCTGAACTGACAGACTCAAGGACAAGTGACTGCCACCGTGCGAAAGATTGACAAGAGTCATGTCAATACCCGATTCTCTAAGCCATTTGATCACGTCGGATACGGCGTTCGGTCGGGGGGCAAACATGCGAGCGACGTCTTTGGCTGATAGGTAGTGGCTATAATGTGGTGAGCTTGGATCCGATATACGTAGCAAGGTCTCGACTCCAAAATTGGCGTTTTGTATAGTTATAGCGATAGATATACGGAGAAGTAAACTGGAATCCGCTTCATGACCACGATGCCACTGGTCCAGATTCAGTGAGCTTTCTTGTCGCAATAAAGTAGCCCGAGCATATGCGCTGAAAGAGTACAACAGGATCGCTAAGGACCGCATTGTGAACAAGGAGGATGGTAATTTGTAGCAAATCAATCCGCTTTTGTTGGCGTATGATGCCGCGAAGACCTGTTGGACTGCCAGAGGATGACTTCTCTTCCAAGGTTGATGTATCGTTGCTACAAATGATTTCAAAAGACTAGCACAGTGAGGGAGTTGATGCAGAATGGCGGCAAGTCAGGTCGTGCACACGATGACTGGGTCAGCTTTCGCTACTTGTTCCTGTACGGGGAGATATGCACATTGCACCTACACCTGACAGCTTTTCTTGTCCTTCATTCGCACATTCATTGCACGCCAATCTTACCATGGCTGAGCACTAAGTTTGCGAACCGCCCACATTCTGGGTCCACTGCATCTGCATCATAATTGTTCCTCGTCTAGCTAGCCACATCAGATATGTGGCGTCCTCGGTTTTGCGCGTCCTTGGGAAACTCCAGCAAAACTTTATCGCCGATATGTTCAAAGTCTCAAGTTCGTTTTTTGCTACGTATCTTCTTTTCGTATCCTTTCCGGCCCGTTTGCCAAATACCCACAGGAAATTTTGGCTACTCGGGCTCCCCTTTGGCAGGTAGTAGGAACGGGACACGAACACGCCCCTGTCAGCGCAAGCCAATATTGTGATGGCTTGCGTTACTCGCCACATGGGTTATCTCGCGTCCGCGGTACGGTAGCGAGTACGCGCGTGGCGCGAGTAGTGCTAGCTGTCAACTAAAGAAGTGCTCCACATGCGGCCCGTACCATACACTCCAGCTGCACCATGCGGTCCAGCCGCACCGTGCATCCCTGCCATGCTCAGTCCCGTCTGGCTGTCAACCTAGAGCTGATCCTGAGGGCCCAGATGGTTGGGGTGATTTGTCTCGATCATCATTGGTGCCCGCTCCCCAAGCCGAGCGATGGGAACGTAGATCGCTTCTTTCCTCCTCTTTCGGCTGTTGAAGTATCGCGAAATTCCCAAATAGTACCACTCAGATTCTATCTAACTCGGAATGGGCGAACCTATCTAGAACAGAGAAATATACGCGTTTGCGCCGCATATGCGACAGTACAAGGTAACGATCACTGCTGAGAGCGGGATGTAGGCGCTGCGACGGCGTCCACAAGAATTCTGAAGCTTCCGCTCCGCTCACTGTTGTGCTTATCGTTGTAAGGTAAATTATCTGGAGTTCTGAATATAAGCATCCAGCAGCGATGAATGAACGTTTTCCCGATGATTACATACCCAGATATCCATTTAATGTGGACGTCATGTGAAGAAATGTAAAGTAAACCGTTGAGCTCACACGGCAAGGTGACTTCCATCGCCCGCACGTAGATTGGCAAACTCGCAACGAGTGAAGTGTGTGTCAAAGCTGAACGTGACCAGGGTAAACGAGAACAATGTCGCAGATCTGGCGAAGGACCCCCGTCATGTTGTTGCCCGGCACTGTGCTTGCAGGTAGATGAGTTTCTCCTGCAAGTTGGCTGCATGTTCGTGCATGGCTGATAACACGTCCCGCAAAGGTGAGGAATGAACGGCGATGGGAGACGTGAGTGGCGTCATCGTGGAAAATCATCAGAAGGGCTGTGTGTGGAGAAGGCGGCTGACTTCCGCGGAGACATAGACCGCCATGAGAGGCAGACTAATCGAAGTTCCAGCTGAGCGGGAGGTAGCAACGGTGAAACTGAGGCTTTGATATGTTAGTCTAAGTCGAATGCTAACTATTATGTGGGCTAAAAGTTTGCCCAAAAATTCTGTGACTACGTAGTTGATGCTCATGGCTGACGCGGTAGCAAATCAACAGTTTCCTGTGCATCAGTCGACGTCAATTCCCAGCGATTCTCTCTAACTCTTTGCACCTCGTAAGCTCTCACAAGTCTTGAGCGGACTTCTCGAAGTGGATATTTGATGTGCTTTCGTGTATGATAGCTGTTCGGTAGTACGGGGGGCGATGAAACCCCCACAAGACATGACAAGCCATCTTCTCTTGACACTGCCTGACTGGACCTCAAGGAGGCTGATACTTACGGGCTGAGGATGTACCCATCACATCTCGCAAAGTACAATAATGCACAAGCTTGCGCCGGCATGCAAGACTTTTGTGGTCTCACAGTGGCGATAAAGCGGTGGAGAGCAAGACCACCGTGATCTAGACCTCCCCCTCCAAAAGCTCATCGGCTGGTTGTTCGAAGCCGGCGTGTGTATCTTGAGGTAGTGGCGCTAAGTGTGCTCAGGGTGTGCGGGCTAGCTGGCGGCGTAGGTTGTGGCTTCTCAAGTTATCTCCTCGGAAGCTCTGGGAAGATTTAACTTTCTGCATCTAATCAGGTGAGTCGCCGCCATTCAGCAGATGCACCTATGTTGATCGTGTCTTCTATCTCGCGTCACAGCCAGCCACGAAATCCTCAACTCGACATAGTTCCCCCTTTGACGGACCGGTAAACCCAATGATACACGAGAAGGGGATTTGTAGACGCTTAGAGACCAGCTGAACTGATATGAGTTTCGCAGTCCTTGATGAGATGCATGGAGCACAATGTAGACTTCCTATTTTTATATATACTCCGGTCCTCGACCACGTTGGAAGCAAGCAAACACTATATCTTCCAATCTTTGTCCAACCTCGCTCAGCTACTGTTGTTTCACAGCTCCTTTTGGATTCGATTAATCCCCCTACGCCTTGTCAAGACAACTATGAAGTTCTCGACTGTTGTTCTGTTCTCCGCCGGTATTTACCGTGCCTCCGCTATTGTATGTAACGCGGCAGTGACCTTGCCTTCCACCAACTCTTACCCTCTAAAGCCCCATGACTAACATATCATAGGTTGGCGCTGTAAGGCCTTCGGGAATGATGTTACATCCTCGACCCTGTTACTAATTTACGAGACAGCCTTTTTGCATGGTAGCATGCACTCCTTTGGCCCCTATCAATCCCATTGCATACGCAGCTTGTATGGCGGGTTGCGCCGGCTTGAATGTGTCAGAAGACGAGGCTGGGAGAACCCCTCGTTTCCAACCTGATGGTACTATTGTTTTTGAGAAAGAGTCGTCTCACTGTGCGGAGGTGTGCAGCCCTCTTGTCGTCGATCAGCTTGCCTATGCAGCTTGCCTTGGTGGATGCGCAGGCAAGGCTGATTCCGAGAAGAAATAAGTCGCGAAGTCTTCTCTTGGAATAGGAAAGGACATCAAGAGGCTGAGGAATTTAGGGTTGCGCGGAAAGCAGTAGTTCTTTACTGGCGTGACTGGGAACATGAGGTCGTTCAGCTGTGCAAGGATGGACGTTGGAATCGATCGTTATTTGCCAAACGAGTTGAGGTTGTGTGGTTAGTGTGGCGGACGAAGCCGGTATGTCATTTTACCCTCATTTGTAATGTGCTTGAGATATGAAACCTACCATGATATTCTTCGTTCAAGATGATAGCACTGGGATTGCATATTGATGTTATGTTTCGAGACAAGATGCCGAGTAGAAATTGGTGATAGTAGATGACTCAGCTAGAGGTGCTACGAAGTAAAGTAGCGCTGAAGTTAACCTTCCCTCGCTTAGTTTGGTCGCAGAAGCACGGGACGCTGAAAGCGTCTTCTTTTTGACTTGACGCAACACATCTAGCATAGAATGTTATTCGACTACTTATAATCAAACCATCGAAAGATAATCCGCGGATGCGGACGTAGGTTCTTGAGTAGACCCGCGTCAATCTGCAAACATTGCCCCTACGTTATTAACTTTTCGATCGTGCCTCGTAATATCAACACTCGAAGTCTCTTAGCAGGGAAATTCGAGACCAAACAATAAGTTCGTAGAGTCGTAATCACAGTTCCTCTGATAGAATACACTGTCAGAATCGTGTCCACTGACTTGTGATGGGAAGGGATACTAGACGGCGGATTGCCTACTATGCCACTTCCCGATGTTTCGAGACATCTTAGTGACCTTCATCCTCAATGTCCTCGGGCTTCAGCTCAAGCCGTAACGAAGACCGCCCATTTCCGAATTCATATCCGCAGAGTTTCTTCCAGTTTCGAAAATGAAGCACATGATAGTTTTTCGTGCGCCTGTCGTCCATGTGCAGGAAGTGATAGGCCAGATACTCCCTGCGCCCAAGCCCAGGCACGTCCACGACAGCAAGACACTGGTGCTCGAAGGGCGTTTGACAGGATACAATACGGGGCGGCGAGACCATTCGGTCTGATGGGGACTCGGACGAAGGCGAAGAGGGACTAGTGGTGGTTTCATCGCCCGTGTCGTTGGTAGGATCGCCTCCCTCCTCGATTTCATATTGAGTGAGATTTTCGTAATCGGCCTCCATTTCTGCCATCTCCGCTCTCAGAGATGTCAACTCTTCTCGCTGGCTTTCCGTGACTTGCAAAAGTCCTGATAATGAGTCCATCACTGCTATTGGTTGGTGTTGTGTTCGATGTGTGGAGTGTTCGGTTTGAGGAGAAAGTTTGCTTTCGAGCGGAAAGTATGTAGCGACAAGTGCTTGGTGCATTGTGGAAAAATAACCGATGGTTGGGAGCTGTGTGCATGCACTACTGAGGTGCGGTACCATGGTTCCCAGAATCGCTTCCATGGTATGCTGGACCCTGACCATCAAATATGGTACCATTCTAAGGCGAGTGCAAAGCGGTACCGAACATGCTGCACCGAGATGTACATAATTGGGAAGCTCAGCCATTCAGGAGGTCTAGATATGTTTGCACAGTATAAGTCAGATTTGGAAAGAAGTCACCTACGCTGCAATTTGCTTCAGGGACATGACATATTCTGAGATCGGCGTGCCAGACACCGCATCCTTTCTGTAGCACAGTCCCTCCTTGCTATTCTTTCGCACAGTCTCCCATATCGGCGCGAGTTTCCATGAGTCAACCCGTGTACCGTCGTTACTGTTTTCCCTTGCTCCAGTCGAGTCCTCATCCAGGCGTACTTCGTGAACTAGTGGCGAGGCACCGTTACCGAACCTCGATCTGGTTAGATCTTTGATCGCTTGGAACGCACGTATCCGAATAGGTGTGTGTCGCGTATCTCGATCCAGGCGTAGACGATTGCGAAGATGTGGAATTCGAGCGTCCAGTTCTGGCCAGATTGAAGGGCACTCTCCGTCGGTGCGTGAGTGCTGAGCGTGGCATGCTTCGTCGTACAATGCAGTGTCATTTGTTTCAGACGGAGAATCTGGCGGTGTCAGCGGGGGCGCATCAGTCATCTCTACATCTTCATCGCTATCGGTTGAGCTGAATCCGGCCATTGTAGGTGGATGTATGAAAAAGTCACCGCTCGGTCTAAGTTCGACGTAACAACCCGACGCGAGAGCGGCAGCCACGTCTGCTGGCAACTGCTGCCAATGTTCAGGCCCTGCCGTACCAGCGACAAGAGCATTGAAGATCGTTTGCCGACGCGCAAACAATAGTTCACGTGCTGCTGCCTGCGCCCGGGCACTGGCGATAGGATGCATAGCAATGTGCTGATCGCTGCGTGATCGAGAGTTGAGCTACAATTGTGTTAAAGTAAGTCCTCGTGTAAAACAATCGAAGGGGGTGTCATAATGCGTAGAATGGCATTGTGCGCAAGTATAGGTACGAGTGGTAACATGGACAAAGAAGTGAACAAAGGCTGTGGGCCGTGCAGGTGCATCAGAAATCATTGTGTGAAATGGGAGCGTTTCAGCTCCAGACACCGCTTCTCAACCTGGATCAAATTGCTGAAGTTGACCCCGGATTTCAATACGAGAGAGCAGGAGATACCACGGATGGTAATCCCTCCGTGGTGACGATGTCTCGCACAACTGATCCTAGCGCGCGCCCACCTTCCCTTGGTGCCAGTTCCAGTTGCCGTGATACCGAAAAGACTGTCTTTCTCATATTTGAAAGCCTGCTCCAAATAAGGACGACATGAGCATTCGAGCACTTTGTCCTGGATCAAATGGACCCCCAAAAGGCTATCTTTCCAAAACCACATCCAGCGTGACTCGTTTTCAAGAGGATTGAACCCGAAGAAAGGCTAGTATTATCAGCTCATCGCACATCTCATACGAGATGCATGTCGTGTGTAGGAATTGTT
>TARA_R110002003_G_scaffold6_6_pt1 | contig 32802 bp, 37 predicted proteins | sample TARA_R110002003 | Tara Oceans TARA_R110002003 (sample SAMEA4396441) | marine metagenome | biome: Westerlies Biome; feature: [SRF] surface water layer (ENVO:00010504); material: water (ENVO:00002006), including particulate matter (ENVO:01000060) such as... | depth 5 m | reverse complement strand
GCAACAGATGATATCCCCACCGAGCGATAAGTAGACGTCATTTTGCTACATTTCATGTTCTCTTCTCCCATATTCATCTGTGCGGCGTTTTATCACTACTACCATGCCTAGAAGGCTGCGAGACCTTGGTCAAAACCATGTAGAACGGCGTTTCTCTTTTCCATTACTTTCTCGGACAGCATGTCGGGCCTTTTCTCTCGGATACCCTCCATTTTTATCGCATTTCACGGGGCCGCCTATGGCTGCTGCGCGAGCTCGGAGTCTCGTGCTACAACGTCGGTTTCTGTATAAAAATAGTTTATGCACATAGGTCGAAGACCGCTAAAAGCGGTACGCATCCAAGTGGTTAACAATGCGATGTTCTCACTGCTCCATCCATCCTCATATCCACATCGTTTCTGTAGCCTCGTATTGGCGGGGAAGCCACATTCCGACCCCTGTCCATCGTTCGCGAATCGCAGATCCGCACCGCGACGTGAACCCTTGCCAATGACGTACAGCTTCGTCGCACATGGCAGTCAAGCTTGAAATACATCTCACGTCCAACAAAAGAGGGCCTTTGTTTCCCCATCTCAATCATCCCAACTCGTTATCTCGACACCAGCAATCAATCTCCCCCCAACTTCCCATCATCCACTTGACCAAGACAAATTACTACTGCACGAACCACAAACATGTCCATCCCGCTCGTCTTCACTCTCCCGCCTTCCAACCGGCACGAGGTGATTTTGCTGGACACATCGAGCAAGCCGACTCTCAAAGCGCTGAACAAACAGATCACGGCTACGATCGCGAGCAGTCCGAATTGCGAAGAGTGTGCGTACCTCTTTCCTTTCTTTCTGTTCCATGTTGCAGAGCATGACGCATCCTCCGCCTGCTGCCGCCGTTGAACCCGATGCCTGCGGACACGGTCAAGAGTCATCAGTGCGAGTGGGCTCATCACTAACGCATGCAGTCATGTCCAAGCACAAGAAAGCCGACCAGAAGGAAACGATCCAGGAGATCAAAATGCACTGGGACACGAAGAGTCGGGATGCGAGCATGTGGCCGAAGCACACGGTCGTGACGGATGAGAACTTTGCGGCGGTGTTGGAGTTGGTGAAGGCGGCGCCGGGGAAGGATGTGCTTGAGATTAAAGTGGGGACGGATGAGTAGGCGGAGGCCGGGTGATCATCAAAATGATTGAGCTAGATGTGGAAGGGAGGGCACGTTGCAGTGATGATACATCGAACTTATAATGAAATGTCATTTCACTCCGCTATGTATGCCACACGATGACCGTTCAGGCCCAAGTATGCAGTGCAGAACGGGACGCAAAACTTCAGCCACGGGATACTTTATTCAACCTGTCCAAATCACCGCTTCGCCCCGCCCTCACAACCCCTTGAGCTTCTCCTCCAGCGCGCGTTTGATAGCTAAATCTCAGTCAGCAAAAGCTCTCCATCGTCTCGCGGTAAGCAACACTCACCATTGCAGCTGTCATTCGCATCGCCAAAAAGCATCTTCGTATTCTCCATGTAGAACATGGGATTCGGCACGTCGGCATACCCACTCGCCATGCCGCGCTTCATAATCACCACGCCCTTGCTCTTCCACGCATGTAGCACGGGCATGCCCGCAATCGCGCTGCCGGGCTCCAGCGCAATCGGATTCACGGTATCGTTGGCACCAATCACGAGCGTCACGTCCGTGTCCGGGAAGTCGTCGTTGATCTCGTCCATCTCGAGCACGATGTCGTACGGCACGCTGGCTTCGGCGAGCAGCACGTTGCATTGGCCCGGCATGCGGCCGGCGACGGGGTGGATGGCGAAACGCACGTTGATGCCTTTGGAGCGCAGCGTTGAGACGAAGGAGGCGATGGCGTATTGAGCTTAGGAAGGTTAGCATGGATAGAATGGAGTAGGGGTGTGGAGAGTTGAGACGTACCTTTTGCGACGGCCATGCCGTAACCGACGACCTGTACGCAAAGTCATTAGCAGGGTGGTGGGTTGGGGAAGGGGTAAATGGGACGTACGATGATGACGTTCTCGGCCGTGGTTTTGGTGATTTCGCCCTCGATTTTGGTTTCTGATTGTGCGGTGGGTGCGATGCCGCCGAATAGCACGTTGGTAAGCGAGCGGTTCATGGCGACGCACATGATGTAGGACAGGATGGAGCCGGATACGCCGATGAGGGCGCCGATGGTGGTTAGCAGCGAGTTGTCCAACATGAAGCCTTCTGCGACGAGGGCGAAGCCCGAGTACGCGTTTAGGACGGTGATGACGACGGGCATGTCGGCGCCGCCGATTGCAGCGGTGGTTGTGTATCCTTTTATGAAACTAAGTGCAGCTGAACCGCAAAGACAAGCTGCGCCGATGAGAGGGGCACCAGGGGCCCAGGCCAGGAACGCGCCCATTGTGGCCATATTTGCACCAAGGAGGGTACTGTTGATGAGATGGCGGCCTGGAAGGTTGATGGGTCGGGACGACATCTTCGCGGCGAGCTTGAGGAAGGCGACAATACTGCCTGTGAATGTTACTCCACCTATGATGACACCAAGATATGCAGAGACCATGTGCAAAGTCGAGATGTCGGCACCTTCATGGCCGAAAACACTGCCGATGCTAGTGAGTACAGCTGCAAGACCGACAACCGAGTGCAACGCAGCGACGGTTTGTGGGAGACCGGTTGGGGTAATGCGCCTACCAATGGCCAAACCGATGATGCTGCCAACAGTTGCGAGACCAGCGAATTGGGTGAGCGTTTCTCCGGAGAACCCTACTACGGCCAATGATGCGAGAATACCCGAGAACACACCTAGTATACCAAGAATATTGCCACGTCGAGCTGTAGCCTGCGAAGCTAGACCAGAGAGCGATGTCATGCAAAGGATACTGCTGACAAGGTAACCAGCCTGCACCAAGCCTGCCATACCAGTCGAGGCCGCGTAGATAAATCCACCGCCAAACAGTGCGGCCGGGATGGCATACAACAATGGGTATTCCTTGGGGTCAGTTGGCCGTCTGAACATATCCAACATCCTCGTAGTGATAACGAAGCCTCCAGACACGTTGACGAAAGCAAGCAATACGGACAATGCACCTAAAGTCTGAGGGATCGTCTCCGGGAGATAGCCACCACCCATGACGTACAGACCACCAATACCAACCATGCCCGAGATGGCGTTGGTGACACTCATAAGCGGCGAATGCAATGCAGGAGCGACACCCCACACAACACGATATCCAATCAGACTAGCCAAAGCGAAGGTGAATGCATTGCCCATGAAAAGAGGTCCAGTGAATTTTCCAAGGGCTAGGGCCGTGGTCATACCAGCAGTGACACCAGCCACCTGGCGAGACTGAGTTTGCCATGGGGTGAGAGCGACGATATTGGCGACCTGATCAGCGGGAGAAGGAGCGGGCTTAGCTTGAACCGGTGGAGGGGCAGGTCGAGGAGCTGGTGGAAGGATTCGGCCATCATAGGTAACGATTGCACCGCGGGTGACTTCGTCTGTGAGATCGACGTCGTAGTACTTTTCTCTCTTGTCCTGAGGTACTAGAGACAAGAGGAATTTGGTGACGTTGTTCGAGTAGAGCGTCGACGATTGTGTTGGTAGACGAGACGGGAGATCAGTATAGCCTGAAGATGTGAGAACATGAGCTTAGATACGGTACATAACACTCACCAATTATGGATACGCCGTTGTACTTGGCCAGATTGCCAGGGACAGTAGCTTCGCAGTTACCACCGGCCTCAGCTGCCAGATCAACAATGACCGAACCAGGTTTCATGGCGCCGAGCATGGCTTTCGTGATTAATTTTGGTGCAGGTTTGCCGGGAATTAGAGCTGTGGTGATGACAATGTCGACTTCTCGACATTGCTCGTAGAATAGCTTCATCTCGGCTTCAATGAACTCCTTGGACATGACTTTGGCGTAACCACCAGCTCCTGAGCCGTCTTCCTTCATGTCGACTTCGATGAACTCGGCACCTAGGGACTGCACTTGCTCACGAGCGGCGGAGCGTGTGTCGAAGCTGTTCGATTACACCAGTCAGTTCAATTCCCAAAATGGGCAGGTAAGGTGGAAATCGACGCACCCTCGAACAATAGCACCCATACGGCGAGCCGTGGCAATGGCACTAAGACCCGCGACTCCGGCTCCGATGACAAGAACTTTACAAGGTGGGATCTTTCCAGCAGCGGTAACCTGTCCAGTAAGGAACCGACCAAACGTGTTCGAAGCTTCCAGGACGGCCTTGTAACCGGCGATATTGGCCATGGAGCTCAATGCGTCGAAAACCTGGGCACGAGAGATGCGGGGAACCATATCCATAGCAAATGCAGTGGCTTTTCTAGATGCAATGCGGTCTACAACGGGCTTGTTTTGAACTGGGTAAAGGAAGGAAATGACCGTGGCACCCTCGCGGATGGCATCAACTTCAGCCTCGGCTCCATCGATGCTGAGTGCTCGGACTTTCAGCAGAATATCGCTCTCAGAGAACACGTTTCTGCGGTCGACGGTTTTGGCGCCGGCTTGCTCATACGCCTCGTCGGTGAATTGGGCCTCGATACCTGCTCCGCGCTCGATGAGAACACGTGAGAAGCCCTTCTTGAGTAGCAGCGCCACATTTTGAGGTGTTATGGCTACACGACGTTCTCCCGGGTAGCTCTCTTTCGGAATGCCAATGGTAATGGTGCTATAACTCCCCGAGGAAAAGGGCGGGTTAGTTGGAAGTTCCGCATCGTCATCCCGAGGCGGCTTCGCAGCATGGGTTGCGTAACGGGCGATTGCAGTGACCTGCGAGACGTGCTGCTGCAGGTACAGCGATCGTGGTCGGGTAAGGCTCCGCGAACCCGCAGTAGGTTGCTGAAGCTTAACGTTCTTCGAATGGATCTGCCGCTGGATCCCTGATCCTGTGCGGATGGAGAGCACAGAAGCAAACAGCTTCAGGCTAGACACGTTGCCCCGCGGCGGGCGAGAGGCAAGCGCCCTGTAGCCGGCGAGACAGTTGGCTGAGGTGCTCATGTTGCTGTCTCGGAGATAGGCGAGCAAAGGGAGCTGTCTAGGACCCGCATCTGCTGGCAACTGGTTTGGGTGAAGAACAAGGCTAGCTAGAGTTGAGGGTCTGAGGCTGAGAGGGACGCGCCGGAGGTGCCACGGTATGCGCGGCAAGGAGGTACATAAGGCGGTACCTTTGGGCCGCGCTGCTGTTTCGCCTTGTGTTTTGCCGATGGTTCCAGCTTCCCCGCACTGTAGGCCCCAACCCCACGCTTGACCCCAGATCACACGGACCCTTAAATATCGTCCTCTAGCCCATGATGCCGACTGCCGGCCAATTGCACCCTCTTACGAGCATGGTGAGACTGCGATCTTCTTTCCTCCATCCCCATCGTTGCGATGCTCTCTTGCATCACGTTGTCAGCAATCCGACACGCCTGCGATTCGTCATTGTCGTATAGGCTACATAGGAATCGATCACGCGCAGTAGTGGGGCGCAGCCCTCCTGTCCGGGCTCCTTCCTTCTTCGGTCGGCGGATTTCGAGCGAATCACATCAGAGAGACAGAAATGGCAGATAGTCTGCCAAAACCGTTTGGCCAAAGTAAGTTGCTATTCTTTCGGTGTTCAGTCCAGCGCGAAGCACCTCTCCACACTGTCCGCGTTGTTTCCCCACCAAGTTGGCATCTTGATCTGCTTGCCACTCCCAAAGAAAAGGAAGATAAGTAACATGTTTAAGTTGAACCCTGCATCTAACGCAGCAGCCACAATGTAGTTGTACCTCTTCCAGATCTTGAAATGATGTCGGAAAATCCAGTACATGGCGATGAATCCACCTACAATTGCGCTGAAATAGCCAGTCGAAAGATTACCGTAGAACACCGACATGCCCGAGAAGAAAATAGTAGTGTTCCACAGATGGAACTTGAGCTTAGACTTCGGGAATGCGCGGTGTAGAGCGAATAGCACAAGAGGTAGGAGCGCGCCGAAGAGGAAAGCATACGGTAGTGGGCGGAACATTGCTTGGCTAAACATTCGCTTAGGCCCGATGATGGCATATTGAACACCCAGAGTGTTGGACGACACGAGACTTTGACCAGTCCATTGATGCAAAGGATCCGTCTTCCTGCCAGAAAGGTAGTCAAACTTGGTGTTAGCACCCAGCGTATGACACCGTAGTTGATGGGTATGCCTAGTATGCTACCGAAGATCTGGCTGAAGAACACCGTGCGTGGCGGAATATGCATATAGTGGCCGATACGTTGATCTTGCAACATGTATTGTGCTCGGTACCATGCATCGCCAGCGATACTGCCGTAAACAGAAGGGCCACACGGGTGGTGATGTCCAGCACCCGCCTTTGTTTGAACCATGTATCCGTACATGAGCTCGTTGAAGTCGCCAATTGCAACCTGATAGTTCGAGATCGCATAGAGATAGCCTAGTGGTACGACGACGACAACGCCTGTGGCGAGTCCAACCACCACAGTCCAGACCGGCACGAAGAGTTGGCCTGCTCCAACGATTGCAAAAATTATGACAGCTCCGATGACAAACAAGAGGCCAAACCACCACGCTGGCACCTCTTTATACGACCGTTGCAGAACGTTGAGACGGTCGGTATATTGATGGTGTATGTTCGGTGTGGAAACTCCGCCGGCGGACTGTTGTTTTGCAGCTTCATTGCGAGCCTGTCGCGCGAGCTTGTTCTTCTTCAAAGTCGCGACGATAGACGATGCACCAAAAGTTGCCATCCAAACAAACGCCGAGGGTAACTTGGCGTAGCTGAAGAAGGTCGCCCAGATATTCTGAAGCCCCATGTATACTGGTCCGTGCTCTTCATAAGCATTCTGATTCAGACTGAAATCCGGGTTGATGATTTGGAGAGTTGGGTATTTGGTGCCGTTAGCAGAGAGGAGCGAGTTTGACATCAAGCCGTACTTGTACGAGCCAAGCTTGCCCCACTTTGCTGCGGGAAGAAGGACCCAGCAGTTCAAGGCGAAGGCAAGAAACAAGATTACTTGAGTCCAGAATGGTGTGATTAGTATGGAAGATCCATTCCAGTTGATATTGGACCAGTCCAAAGATAAGTTTAGGAATCCCATTCCTCCAAGTCCGGATCCTATGAAGCTTGCGACCCGGATTTTCGGAGCGACCCAGCAGAGAAATGCAAGCGAAGAGGGCATGGGGAAGACGTACTCTGGCGAAAATTGCCACAGCGTCATTCCAATCAGACAGGTGAAAAAGACAACCATCTGGCGTTTGGCAAGTCGGCTCTGTCGGTCTTGTTTTCGGAAAGTCTCAAATAGCGTGGTTTGCATGAGCGCCTGGGGCCAAATGTACTCCGGCTCCCACAGCAACATGGTTCGTGCAATGGCTGCGATGGCATACCCAACCCACACGATTGCCATCATGAAGAAAATGGCAACACCGGGATTGATTTTAGTGTCGTAGTATAACTCCGCCATAGATATAGGCGTGTAGGCGAGATTATATGTCGCGCCTGATGCAGCAGTGAGGGTAACTAGGACATGCTCTTTGATGCACCATGGAGCAGGGTTCAGGTTGAAGCTGTGCCCGTAGGGAAGTCTGATCGTCCATGCCGGAAGATAGTCGGCAAGGAAGTGACCAGCATAATGGCATGCGATCTGGACGAAGAAGATTGAGTAAGGTGCCTGAGTCGTGCGAAAGTGGCTCATTTGCGAAAGGAACGCCCCAGGAACGACGACGAAGATGGCAAGCACAAAATATCGGAAAGTCATGGTGGGAAGTTTCGGATCATCCTCCAGAGACACCAATTGACGGACGATGAGCGGCAGCTGGGCAATCTCGGGATCATCGTGGGCTTCTTCTTCGACGATAGCCGTGTTGTCCTCCTGATCGAGTGTGGATGGTGTTCCAGTCGTCGCGACTCCTGATTTGGCCTTCTCCGCTGACGTCACGGGAGTAGCGGAGGCGCTAAATGTCTCGCTTGACGCCTGGGCGTTGAGCTTGTCGTCTTTAAGCTCACCGCTTAACGCCCAGTGATTGAACTCTGCAGCTGAAGCCATTATTGCGGTCGCTATATATCGTGTTCCTCACCAGTCCTTTCTCTAGTATTTAAACTGACTACCAGGTAACTTCGCTGATAACGACATCAGTGGATCGCATGGTGCGATAGGATCGCTATGCCCGACTTGGCAGCTTCGAAAATTCAATTTGCGCCGGCGTCCAGTTGCCGAATGACGATACTTCAGTGGGTTACAGTGACAGCTCCACGTGGTACGTGCCTCGCCACGAGTTCAACAAGTTGTTGGTGAATCCGAAGATCGTTTCGTGTATTCGGAGACACGAGTGCTTCCAACGGTTGTTCAGGCCCGACGTAGCTGTTTGGCAGACAGGATCTGCCCCTGGACTCCTTGCGTGGCGAGCAAGAAGAACAAACAGCAATTGCTGTGTCGCACCGACTCACTGATAATGAGCGTGCGGGGCGAGACAAGTGCAGGTCCTGGCTAAAAGCAAGCACTGCACGCGACGTCGCAAAGCCGAACGAACTTCACCAGCGCCAAGGAGCGCCGAATCAAACCGACATGATGAGACCCTGGCCAAACGTCATGCAGTACGGTGGCAATAACTGCTTACGTTGAGCTTGGCATGAGATCTTCCCATGCGTAAAAGACCGGATCAGGACCAGTGTAGCCCGCCATAATCTGACCGTAAATTGAAACTCATCGACAGGCTCCCGTCCCATAGTATCACCACCACCAATACAGAATCGTCATCCGGGTCATCAATGGGGATATCCATGATCAGAATTTGATAGTGAAGGGGCATGGCGAGCGAAGCAAAAGATGTAACGACTCGCGTCTTGTTCCGTCTAGGGTGTGGTGTGTAGTGAAAGGCAACGCCGCCTTGGCAACCCTTCCGGTACGGTATCGATAAGGTCCGATCAGTGGCCGAATCGTTGAGTCTCCCTCCTTCAACCGCACCTGACTCAAGGGCCTTGAACGACCTTCCATCTCTCGTTGTTTCCATCGTCTTCCGACCCGCTCTCTCAGTGCATTGTTCACGACTTCGACCAAGCCTCTTGCGACGACTGCGCCCAGATGACACCGTAACGTTGTCGCTATCCACACCGCCGAAAGTATCCCTCTGGACATCGTCAAGTGTGACCAGGAAGATTGGACGCGGGCGCGATCGTGACTGCTCTTCTGCATAGTTTTCCCGTGGAGAATTGGGAATCGGTCCGAATACTCCAGTCGCCAATGGCATACCATGTCCGATCTATTGGAGCCCACGACTATAAAAAAGCTGAACCGACTGCATACCACCTAGAAGACTAAGCTAACAATTGATCCCGTGTGTAGTGCATGTTTTTGTTCGTGCTGCTGTAGAGAGTTCCTTTTGAAGAAGAAGGAATGTAACACGAACGTTGAGAAGAATGGCGAAAGGACTTTTCATTCCCATCGAGATTATGCGCAGCCGAGGATGTCCGGACAGGCTCTTGGGACAACTGTTTACTGTATGTGAGCGTCCGGTATGTACAGGAATTGCGCGAGTAACGCGTAGAAGTCTTAGGTATTCATATCAGCCCATTTCCTTTAGTTTAAAAGTCATTCCCACCCTGTTCGCTCATGCAGAGGGATCTTTATCGGCCTTTTATTCATATCTGGTTGTACATGGTTTAACACTCGCTTCACAGACCATGTTCAAATCGTCGCTCGCTATCACTTTCCTATCTGGGGTCCATTTGGTCTCTTCTGCTGCTGTCGAGCTTCATTCACGGCAAACAGTGGCGGTAAGGCAATGGTGGCAGAGCCACTTCCTGAATCCTTTCTAGCACCAATTCCTTTGGCTTTTGTTACGACACGGTGCAATCGGTCGAGCTACTAATGTGTCACACGCCTCTAATGATCACAGGCACAGCAAACAAGCAGAACTAGCGAAGCACGAAACAGAAGCACACGTTGACTCAAGAATATACACAGCTCACATCACAGTGGAATGAGTTGTCGGCTGACAAGTCTCACAGGTTCCAAATAACTCATCTTTACCTGATCGTTTCTACGCCGGCTGCTATATCGATATCAATCCGACCAACGCACTCGGCGGCCTTCTTGGTGGAGCACAGTCCCTCCTTAACGGTCCGAGCACCACTTCGTCTACTGGGATAACATGGGCTTCATGTAACGCGTTTTGCACCAACTACATGTATGCAGGGTTGATTGGAGGCTCAACCTGTAGATGTGGCAACACCTTTGCATATACCCCAATCCCTGTGGCCGACCTCTCATGCTCGTCTGCATGTACTGGAGCGCTTAGTACGATCTGTGGTGGGCCTAATCGGGTCACTGTCTTTGTCAAGAGAGCCGTTTCCAACGCTTTGCCATCGTCCGCATCCACACCGGTCCAGTCAAAGGCGCCCGTGCAGCCCTTACTACCAATTCTGGCCCCGGCGCAGCCATTGTTGGCTCCTGTGGTTAATCCAGTCCAGTCTTTAGTGGCTCCGGTTGTCAACCCTGTCCAGTCCCTAGTGGCTCCGATTGTCAAACCACTTCAGTCCTTAGTAGCTCCGATCGTCAATCCTGTCCAGTCCATCCTACCGCAGGTCATCGCCCCCATCCAGTCCTTGGTAGCACCTATAGTCAATCCCGTACAGTCTATCGTGCAGCCGGTCGTCGCTCCGATTCAGTCTGCTGTCCCACAGATTGTGAATCCCATCCAGTCTTTGGCAGCGCCCGTCGTCGCCCCGATTCGGTCTCTGGTTCCACAAGTTGTCGCTCCGGCCGAGTCCTTGCTAGCACCAATATTGTCCCCGTCCCTCCCGTCAGCGCAACCACAGGCGCCTCCCTCAGGACAGGCTCCAGGGCTTCCAGGGCTTCCAACTATTCCGTCGCTACAATTGCCTGCGCTTCCAATCCCACCGGTCGAGTCTCTCCTAGCACCAGTTCTTCAGACTCCTGCGATCCCAGCTCTACCGTCGCTGCAGGCTCCTGCGCTTCCGATTCTGCCGGTTGAGTCTCTCGTCAAGAATCCAGCACTTCCAGCACTTCCATCACTGCAATTGCCTGCGCTTCCGATTCCACCGGTTGAGTCTCTTTTGAATAATCCAGCACTTCCAGCTATTCCATCCCTTCCGGTCCCACCAGTCGAATCACTCCTACAGAACCCGGCGCTGCCAGCTATTCCATCCCTTCCGATTCCACCAGTTGCATCCCTCCTAGCACCAGTCCTCCAGGGTCCGGCGGTTCCAGCTCTACCGTCTCTGCAAGTTCCTGCACTTCCACCCCTTGAGTCCATACTAGCACCAGTGGCACCAAGCCAAGGACTACCGGGGAGTCCAGCTTTACCGCAGCTACAACCACCAGCACTTCCATCACTCGAGTCATTGCTGCCGCCCGTTCTTCAAACCCCACAGCTACCAGCAATTCCAGCAATTCCTTCTATTCAGCTACCCACGCTTCCAGTGCCTCCCTCATTGCAAGTGCCTGCCTTTCCGCCAATTGAGTCCGTGCTGGCTCCGATTCTGGAGAACCCAGAGCTACCGGCTGCTCCAAGTCTGCCATTGCCACAAGGGCCTACACTTCCAATTCTTCCATCGTTGCAAATACCCGGACTCCCACCCGTTGAGTCTTTGGTAGCACCAATACTGCAAAGTCCGGCCCTTCCTGCGCTACCAGCTATCCCAACTCTTCTACCGCTGGAACCGCCTGCGCTCCCAGCTCTACCCTCGTTACCGCTACCTGGAATTCCGCCCATCGAATCCGTACTCGCGCCGATACTTCAGAGTCCAGGTCTCCCCGCACTTCCAAGTGATGCAGCTCTACCACCACTTCAGCTACCCGCAGGGCCAGCTCTGCCCTCACTACAACTACCTACGCTTCCGCCTATCGAGTCTGCGCTGAATCCAATTCTACAGACTCCAGCACTTCCTGGTATTCCAGATCTACCCTCGTTACCTCTTCCGGGGCTGCCGCCTGTCGAGTCTCTGGTGGGACCAATCCTACAGACTCCAGCACTTCCTGCTGTTCCATCGCTAGGCTTACCCTCTCTACCACTTGAGCCCCCAGCGGTGCCGGGTATCCCTCTAATCTCGCCGCCAAACGATTATCCCGGAGCGCCAAACGATTATCCCGGAGCGCCAAAAGATTATACCGGAGCGCCAGGCGGTCTTCCATCGCCAGGCGGTCTTCCATTGCCAGACAGTCTCCCATCGCTACCCATTGCCGCAATCCCCGCGCTTGAGTCTATCTTGCCATCGATCGTACCGCCTTCTCTTCCATCCCCTGGGCTTCCAGCGCTTGATTCTGTGCTAGACCCATTGGGATCTATATTGGCACCTAATCTGCCGCCAGCGCAACCAAATCCAGCTATTCCGGCGATTCCGTCTGCCCTGCCGTTGAAAGAACCGCCTTCGCTTCCGTCCCTTGATCTGCCAGGAGATCAGTCTCTTCTTCCTCCTGTACAGTCGCTTTTAGACCCAATCCTACCGCCATCATTGCCAACGCCCGCATTTCCACCAATCGAGTCTCTGCTGGCACCCGTAGGCCCTCCGGCTAAACCATTGGAATCGGTTTTGGGGCAAATTCCGGCGCTTCCTTCTCAGGTGAGTGGAAATGACAATGATCAACCTGCACTTGTGAGTGACGCTTCTGCTTTACGGTAAGTTTATCTCTTTTGTGTATGTTAAGAGCGGTCCACCGTGACGCCATGCCGCCAAAGTCAACGAGGTAAGTAGTCATAATCTCACCCTAAGCTACTAATGCGTTATATCTAGTCCGAGCATACCTTTGGTCATTCCCTCAACGACAACTGTTTATATCACGAGGACTGCGCCAGGCACCACATCTATCACGTAAGTATCTTATGAGCATACAAGTTTCCTTCTTGCTCTTTGATGAAATGAACATCTATCCAAGTTCGGAGACATATTGTGGACATACACAGTTTGTACACCGGATATGATCGGTGTCCTAAAGCACCCTATCTTCTCCTATTGCCAGTCTCGCACTACTCTCATGCTAACATTAGATTACTAGTACCACGACAGAAATCTCATACATCAACACGATCACATCGTGTCGCACTACCGAAATATCCTATATTGCGGGCCCGACTATCACCCGCAACAATATACTGACGTCCGTCGTTACCTTGGAACCAAGCGAAGTGACGAAGTTCTCGCCAATTTTCGATACAATTACTGCCTCCATTACCGTCACGGCTACAGTCTCTGTCTCTGTCACTGCACAAGCAGGTCGAGGAAATGGAGCCGAGGCGATCCGTACAGAAACAGTCTACCAGGATCGCTTCCTGACGACAACAACCTCCATCCGCAGCACAATCACCTCCACGCTTAGATTGCCCGCAGCTTGGACATCAACGAGCCTGGTAACGGTTACGGCGCCGAACCCAGCTGCGAAGGACAAGCTTGGTATGGAAATAAAAGCGGCTGCACCAGTCACAGTGACCAAAGTTGGCGCGGCGGGCACCATCACGCAGCGCGTTATCCAGAGAGTGCCCACCACGGTCACGCAGCAGCGCATCTCGACGGTTACACGCCAGGCAGTCCAGCAGCGCCCTGTCACGATTACGCAGCAACGAATCTCGACGGTCATTCAGCGAGTTCAGGCGCGCCCTTCGACCGTTACTATTCAGCGTGTTGCTACCGTCACGCGACAAGCCGGCCAGCAGCGTCCTAGCACGGTCACGTCGAGAGTTGTACAGCTTCGCACTACGACGATAACGCGTCAGAGGATCTCGTTGGTCACGACGAAAGAAGTGCGGACTGCGACCGTGACGAAGAGAATTTGAGGCACGGCATGAGTGACAATTTCTTGTGGGTTTTGTTGGCTGTTATTGGAACTGCAGTGATCTAGACGCATTCAGTCAGAGAACCGCGGTTTGGAGGCGTGGGAGATCAGTCAACATGCGCGCCAGTGATACTAGTATCTTAAAAAATATCAATTTAGCTCCTCGCCACTTGTGTCATGCTGTTGGAAGCTTGCCAGCCCGTCGTGTTTCTCAGCATATTCACTAATTGATGGCACGCTCCCTTCGCCGGTAGCAGCGGCGTCGTTCCTCTCCCGACGCTTGTCAAACTCTCTGCACCAAGAACAAGCAGTTCTCATACTGCTTCATGGTGCCTACTCACAGCTGCGACCGACAAAGCTGAAATTCTGGTGTCTTCATGATCTCGTTATTGCCAACACTAACCAACCATGAGCATGAATTTCTTCAGCTCTGGGTAGAGATCCGTTCCACTAATGTCCGACCGTGTGGGAGACATTTTGACAGGAGTGAGTATGACCTATGACAGATCTGCGGTAATAGACACGTCATTTAGCAAAAAGAATGAACACAAACAATCAATTCTGCGGGATGATGTTGAGGGCAGACGATATCACAAGCTCCTTGGAATACCCGCTGTGCATGAACACATTTGTCTACAAGGATGAATGATTGTGGTTAGACGACCATATCCATTTCAAATGAGTAGCTCAGGTCTTCTCAACCCGCTTGATTTCCGACAAAGCCTTGTCAATAATACTCTGCGTGCCTTGATCCGAGAAGCTTGTTTGCAACTCTTCCAACCGCTTCTTCCAGCGCTGCCAATTCGTCAAGGAAAAGTCTTCTTCATCTGGCACCTTGCTCCATATCTTCTCCGCGTCGTAGATATACCACAGACACGCCAAGCGCACCCGCAACTCATGATTTACGGTGGGCGCGTCGACAAGAGCGCAGGTGATGAATGTGAGAGCCCAAGTGCGCGAGAAGTCCAGTTTAGGATCTTGTGTGCTGGCGTCGAGTTGCGCAAAGAAGGCCATGGTATTCTCCCACCGCTCGGCCTGTTGTGGAGTGTGATTGGGCGCTAATACTGTTAGTGAGTCAACTTTGTAGAGATGAGCAGGGCGTATACGTGCCTGGTATAGAGTGAAGCTCGTCGGCGATGGTATACCCAAAGGATGGTAAGCCCGTCCAAATGATCTGGCCATCGTGCTCGAGAGCCTTGCCAGTTGTTGCATCTGTAACCGTCTTGGTCCGCAACTCATGGACAAATGCTACCAGCTTTGACTGTTGGTCTGGCGTGGTTCGCGAAGCAGCATCAAGGACACCTCGGGCTGTGAAATAGCAGTGATCACCGAGCTGCCTATTGTATGTTTTCGGCGCCGATGTGAGGTCCAGAATCTGCTGGACAGCCTGCTCGGGAGTCATGTTTTCGTCTTCAACAAGGGTGTCGAGCACGCGAAATTCATCCGCTCCCTCCTCTCCATTGTAGACATGGTCGTCGGTCATGTTGGCATGGAGATTGCCCGAGTCTGGCTGGTAGATGCAAGTACAAGTTACGGATGCAGCGGAAAGTAGAATGGAGGATTGAAAGGTTGCTGAATCAAATGATTTGGTTGAGCGATTTGTAAGGTGAGGCTTTGACGTGCTTGAAAGTGATACGAAGCGAAAGCAGGCTTTGGAACTTGCTTCCTTGTTACTATTCAACGCCGCCACACCAGCCCAAATTATACGGGGGCTTCGCAAATCCCTGTTGAGCAAACGTCAGAAGGGCGGAGCTGCGTTGGCTTGGCGGTAGCCTTGCGGACAACGATGCATTGTGGGGAGAGGCGCAGCAGGTGACTTTCGGCGATGTGAGATTTGCCAAGCGAAGGGCCACCAAGGTTGTTTCGAATGCTCAGCACCACAATACAATGAAGGTCGGTGATGAAAGTTGGGGGTGGACAACGATCGACCGGAGGACGTTGGGATGTCTTGGCAGGCACAGTGCCGACGGACGAATCAGATAAGACCATTGAATCCCGATCCCGCCATGACATCAGTCGTTCTGAAACTAAATCCTCACAGGTTCAATTGCGCAACATGGACAACGAGTTGTCTTGGCCGTCGCCAATAGAAGCCCCAACCGGTGGGAATGAGCTAGCTGAGCACGTGACGCCGATATGCACAGTGACACGGATCACGGATCAAAGTTCGGATGCTAATCCTCGAGCAAGTGACCGCTGTATTGATAGTAAGCTTGCCACCGTGAAGGACCCGGACGGTCGACTGTTGTCTGTGTCCTCTAGATTTTCGTACGCCCAGAGGACTCGCCGTGTCAAGTTGACAGCGGAAGTCAGCAGCACAGTGCTGTATCCATTACCCTTGGCAACCGTTGGTGCAGCTAACACCGCGATGGAGCCGCGCCTACTCCCTTTCGAGCAGAATCGCGCTGAAACATGAAGATCTGAAACCTCATGGAGATGTTTCCAACCTTACTGCCAAAGTCCGTAGCCTCTTGGAACCTCTCGCCCGCATAGCGACGAGGCTGTCCGGTCCCGATCCTCTGCCTCCTCCAACACAATGAACAAGTATAAAGCCCTCGGATGAATCGGTATCAATGGAACATCAACCAGCAACTCCATCCATCCATTCACTTCACAGCCACAGCCAACAATCGCTACAATGCTCTTCGATTTCAAATCCACCGTCCTGCTGGGCCTCTTCGCCACCAGTTTGGCACTTCCAACTCCAGACGCTGAAGCCGATATCAAGCACCTCATCGCGCGCGCCAAGATCCCCGCCAGCGTAGACTGCGACGGCGTGACTTTCAGCGTCAGTCGCTCCTCCCCTATCCCTCTCCACACAGCGCCACTAACCCCCACCCAGGGCGATCTGATCCGCCAAACCATCTCCAACTCCCGCACGCAGCGCCCCTGGGGCCGGAAATCCTACCCGGACTACTTCGGCAACAAATCCGGCGGCAACAAAGTCTTCACTAACATCCCCGACACCTCGAACTTGTACGGGCAGCCGTTGACGAATCCGGCCTGGGTGGGCACGGCGGATCCCGGGCGGTATAGGGTGGTTGTGAATGAGGGCTATAATTTCGTCGGCGTCATGCAGCATCTGGCTGATGTGAGTAATTCGTTTAAGCTGTGTGTGAGCGTGCCAGAGGTGAATCCACCGAATGTAAATCCCCCGGATATCAACCCGCCTAACCTGCCTGGGCGGGTTTGAGGGCTGTGTGCTGCATGACGGAGCAGTCTGGGTTCGTTGGTGGTGCGGGTTCCAAGAGGTGTAGCGAATTGAGGTGTGTCGGAAATCGAGTTGTAGATTAACCTTTTCCCTGGTAAATACATGTTGTACATTGGCTGCGCTATTTACACAACCTATCGTTCCTTCTCTAATCACCTGATCTTTCAGACGTACGATGTCAATGATGAAGTGACAACCTGTAAATTTGCAGCTCCAACTTGATGTAGCCCAAATTCCGTCATGGAAGGGGAATTGCTTGGGTGGCCCGAGAGGTCAAGTGTTGGTACCCAGGAAGGCAACTTGGGGACTTGTCGGGGCTGGCATGCGCGGCCATAAACAGTAGTAGAGAGACGAAGCTAGGTGAATAGGGCGCGCACGATGCGCAAAGCGAAAGTTTTTTTACAGGCGTCTAGGTCGGTTAAACAGCAAAGGTTGGGAAATGTCGGGAGAGGTTGTAGTGTTGGCAATGCAGAACCAGATCCTACTCATGAAGAAGGAGCGACTTACTCGTAGTTGCCTAAAGAACATCAAGTCAGCCGCGCCAATCACCCGTTCGATGAGTTACCCCGATGGGCTTATTTGTAAAGTCTTCAGTTACTTCAGCTAATCGAGTAGAAACTATACACATCTGGCCAACCAATACCAACGCTCTCTAGCGCCTCCCCCAAGACTTGCTGTTTCCCAGATACCGACCATTCCATGCACCAGTCCTCAGCCTCATTCTTACCTCACATGATGCTTAGAAGAACGCCACATACTACCAAATGCCGAATCCTTGTACAGACAGAGAAGGGGCTTGCCGCGACACATATGGTGCCAACAACGCCACGCCAGATATGTGCACGAATAACAGAACTTATAGAACAGGGAAGATGAACGGGTATCGCAAAGATGCTGCAGCATATAAGATACCACATTTGGCCGGATTGTAGTGATGCTGCTGTAGCGGCACTCGGCAGGATGTGGAAGGTGCTCGAATGTCATGGTGCTCGGTGGATGATCATCTGTGTATGTTAGCAGGCATGTTCGGAAGGCCTTTCTAGTGGCTCTAGTAGATCAGAACCACATGAAAGGGAATTTGGACTGCTCACCGGTACCCGCCCCTCCGGCTGCCCCTTCGCTCGCGGTACTCGTCATGCTCCTCGATAACCTCAACCACGTCGTCGCCCGGCACCCTATGATGTCGCTCTTCGACGATGATGCTTCTCGCCCTCGGCGGCGCTCTCCTCTCTTCCACGATGATTTGCGACCGTCCGCTCGACCTCCTCGGACTCCTGCTAACCTCGCGCACTTGGGTATGACGGCTGCCACGCGACCGGCCCCCTCCATGCGAACCGCGCCGCCTGCGCACCACAATCTCTTCCTGGCCGGCCATGGCTGTCGTGTTTCCTACAGACATGCCGCCTCCATTGGTGACGGAATACAGCAGCCATACGATTAGGAGAAAGCCGGCGACACTGCCCAGCACGATGCCGACGACGGTGCCAGGCGTAGGGCCTGACAAGTTGTAGTAGGTGGGTATGATGCCTTGCTGGATGATCATCTGTTGTCGCTTGGCAATGGGCTGCTTGTGGGGCGCATCGAGGGCAATTGCGGAGTAGTCAACCGCAGGCTGTCGCGGACGTGGGCGGGAGTGGGCGGGATTTCTGGGCGCAAGCCTGTCTATTTGCGCTGCTATCGCATCGAATGGGTCGGGGACGGCGGGCATTGCGAGTGCGTTGGAACGCGCTGAGAGCGCGCGGGGCGGCGGTTTCGCGGTGGTGAATGCTAGTGTTTGCGATGGGAAGGCTGCGCCGTCGCTCGGGGAAACACTGGTTCCTGGATGCTGACGACCGGAAGTGCCGGCGCTAGTTGGAGGGGAGATTTGCGTTTATGCGCGCTGCCTTGAAAAGAGGGACTGTGAAGATGTTTGCGATTGTGCCGTCGGCGACGAGTGTATGCAAAAGGTTGAGAAGGTGGAAAAGGTGGAAAAGACAGAAGGCAGGCGCACGCGCAGGAAGATGCAGGGCAACGCTGGCTTGGTGGGCGACGATGCCATGATGCAATTGCGAGAGGGTGGTTGGGGCCAATAATAGGGAGGCTGCGAACACCAACACCACTACTCTACCACCACAAGAGATACCTGCCTTCGGGCCTTGGCCCTGTACTAGCACGCAAAACATTGACCCATCCTCCTCTGCGCTGCGCTTAATTTGGACGACCGATGCCTCTCGAAATCATAAGATGAAGTGTCCGCGGAGTGAAGCTTGTTAGCGCGCAACAACACAACAAGACGCGTACCGAGTTTTGTCACAGCTAAATCTCCAGTGGCCTCGCTTGTTCTCGTATTTCTCTCCCGTTTCTCTTCCTAGCTCATTTTGACACGTATCGCACGTCAGTTCACTCCACGTTGGCTGAATGCCCCTCGGCTAATCGCCTTCACATGACTTGGACGGGTGTTCCTGGATCGTGTCGGGTCGCCATAACAACAGCACGACGTACGAGCCCTCCGCGGGACGTACAACCATCACTCAGAGACGCTATCATGACCTGCTTAAAAACCCGATGTTGTTGCATGCGACCTGTCTCGTCAAACTGCCTTGAGGTTGTGTTCCGAAGGTCAGGCCGTGTAAGAGATCACAGTGGTGTCTCGTTAAGCTAGGTATTCTGCTTAGTTTCCTTAGTCCAATCATGATCCGATGAGCTTGTTGTTCATTCGCTCGTTCGGCAGCTAGTCTACATCATCTCCTCTCACTCTTGTCGCACCCGTCGTTTTTCGAAGAATTGGAGTACTTCTTAAATGTGAAATGGTGGTGCTAGCAGATGGCTACCTAAGCATGGCTAGAGTTATACGTGTCTTCCTACGCACTTTCAGATAGTCTCTTTGTCACATACCTATCGTCAACTCTCTCACTCAAATATGCATACAAGCGTGTTTGTTTGGCAGTCGCGACCGTCGCCACCACGAAGTCACGTGGCGCAGCTTCCAGTCCTCGCTTCTCTCACTTCACCTTTTGCCCCACTCAGTTTTAGTCATCTGGCCATACTCTCATCCTCACCTTCTTTTACTCGCTGTCCCACTGGCGCCACAACTCGCGCCCTATTCTAGTTACGCAACTACACGACGACTTGACTCTCCAACTGCTGTTTAGGTTGGTCGGTGCCCTTTCGGCTTTCTACCTTCAAATTAGCTGATTAATCCTCTACTGCTTAGTTACTCCGGAAGCAACATGAGCCCTCCGGACGCATCGCGTCAGCCATGCGACCCCTCCACTCCGCCAACCGATAGCCAGTGCTACTTGTTCGACCTGCCTCGCGAGCTGAGAGTCAGTGGTACAAACACGACGTACATGTGAATCATACACTGACTCCTCCACTGTAGGACATGATCTACGAATACGCACTCACCGAGGACGCCGGCCTAATCAAAGAGACCCCGTTGTCTTCACTCTCCGAATACCTCGACGGTCGCTTCTGTGCAGCCGACGGCCCGAATAGGCGCCGCTCGAACCAACTAAAAGTGGTCTGCCGGCAGCTACATGATGAGACAGTCGGCATGGAGCTCGCGCTGAATACACTGACCTTCCAAGGTCGTACAGAGCAGCTCGGGCTGGACATTTTTATGCACTTTGTAACTCATGAGTGCTCTCTCACTCATAAGAGCCGCATGCGAGACGTCATCATCGCAGACTCATGTGAGCATGCAACTTGGGAGACTACGATGCATCAGCTGCGCAATATCAGCTCGGCTGCCTTTAAAACCCAGTTCTACGCCCTTTCGATGACTAGGATTAAGATACACCTGGTATCCTTCAGCAGCTTGGCGAGCAGCTTCCAGTGGATTTTCTTGGGATCTGCCATCCAGTATGCTATTGGTGGAACCATCCCAGTGACTTGGGTCGGGTCGACATCTGATCTCAAGAGCTGGGTGAACAGGGGACTATACGACTTCCTCCAGGGCAGCTTGACACTTCCACTTAATGTGCACATATACCCTGCCCCTCTCAACGACACCGAATATCGGACGTTGAGGGCTGCGCTCCTCGAGAGAGGGAAGCCCGTTGACCCATGGGTTCAACAGTTCCGGTCATGGTGTGAACATGGCTTCTAAATGAGCCGCGAAAACGATGGGCAGGCGTCGGGAGGGCGTTCGTCATGGTGCGGCTACTAGTGTGTGCACGAGAAAAGAGTCGAGGCAGCCTGGTACGCATCGATGGGGATAGCGTTATCTTATTCCTCGAACAAAGGCATTGGTGGAGCGAATGAGAAAAGGGATAGACCAAACACGCAGATGGTCCAGTAGAGAATCAGAACTGCACGCAATCCCGAGCTTTTCCCCAGCACACTGTACGGTAGATCTGCAAACCGCACGCTACATATCAATAAAAATCCCCATGCAATTGACATGCATTCAGCAATGTACTCTCGGATCCGTCTACACCCAGATCCGACGCGCCATCGACATCATAACGACGCACCTTCCCGATCCGTCTAGCGTCCGCGGAACGTAAGCCACCAATGCTTGACGAAGCTTGATCTGCCGCCACCACAGAGCCGCACAGGGCTTAGCGTACCACCACGCTGCCAGATCGACCTGTCACCTCGCGTGCGTCCCACACAAAAATGTAGCCATGTGCGGAGAAACCTGGGCCCGGGGACCACAACCCCGGAAAATACCTCGGCCTGGTCTGGGGATGACGACGACGATGCGGGAAGGGATGGGCATGGAGCTACTTCGAGCGCCGAGGTGGTCTGGTAGTGCGCGGGCGGTGGAAGGGGGAGGAGGATAAAAGGCGGTGGGATGATCGCTTCCTCCTCTGTGTCTCTGGTCTTCGACGATTCCTTTTTTTTCCCATCCAGTACATCCTCGAACTGCCGCAAGTATGTCCGACACTCACAAAATCGACCACGAAATGTCGGAACACAACGACATGAACATTGCCGGAAATGGCGCTGCGCTGAGTCGTCAAGTGACCGTAGCCCTGAGCCCGGAGCAGTACGAACGTCTCTTCTTCCAGCCTTCGGCGCCGCGTCGTGGTGATCTTGCGAAGCGATTTGGTATGTTTTCTCCAGACACTGCGGCAGTGATGTAAAGTTCTGACGTCGCAATCAGCCAACCCAACCCTTCTCGGCTTGATTGGTTTCCTGATCCCATACTCGTCCACCATTCTCATTTTGTGTGGATTCCAGGGCTCCATCGCACCATCCAGTCTCGTTGGACTGAGTGGTGATTACTACTTCTTCGGCTGCATTGCGATGAATATCGCTGGTATTGCTGAATTTATCCTTGGAAATAGTACGTTCCTGCACCACGCCACGGGTACTCAACATGAAAGCGATGCTGACTATACTTGTGATCAGCATTCCCAATGGCCGTCTTTATCATTTACGGCTCCCATTGGGGCAGTTTGGCATACACTCAAGACCCGATTCACAACACCACCGCCCCCTTTGCTGAACTCGGTGGCGCGAACGGAGCGGCGTATAATTCCAGTCAAGGCTTCCACAATGTGTCGATGTAAGTGCTCCCTCCCACCGTCAACGTATCAACCGAACCCTATGCTAACGCAACATAGGGCCATCGCATCTTTCGTCTTCCTCATCGGCACCCTCCGCGTCAATCTCTTCTTCACATTCACTTTCTTCGGCCTGGTGATGCTCTTCAGTTTTATCGCGGCGGCAGACTTCAGCGTCGCATCCGCGACCACGGCTGCGGATCTAGCACATATTGAGAAGTTGCTGAAGATTGCGGGTGGCTTTGGGTTCCTTGGGTTGTTGGCGGGCTGGTATTTGGCTATTCTGACGGCCTGTGAGGCGGTTGGGATCCCGTGCCCGCTGCCCGTGTTGGATTTGAGTAGTAAGGTGTTTCCGAGTAAGGAGGATAAGGTGCGACGGGAGGCGAGTTAGATGGAAGATTGTCGAAGTATGGAAGGAACCAAATCAATATAAGGCAGGGGCGCTGCATGGGTGTCTTGTACTTCTACCGAGGTCAGCGTTGAGTAATCAAACATCACAACACCCTTCGCGTTCCCCAATTGGATCATACCCGTGCACCTGGAATTTGATTCCTTGCTGTCTCCACACGTCTCCCGAGTTCATACCGAAACAGGCCACATTACCTCGCCCCCACGCGCACCGCTCCCGATCCCCTCAAATCTCATAGCGCCCAATTCCCAAACCACTCCGGTGGAAGTTCCGCCGTTCTGGTGTGAAGCAACGGAGAGGACCGAACCGGAGATGAGGCTCATAAAGCTAGGCCGTTTACTGCACACGCAGCACTGAGGAAGTTGAATACTATGATTAGAAGCCGCTTGAAGCATAATTCTCGAGTTAGTGAGAATATGCCCACAGAAGACGCAAAGTGAAGGTCTCACCCAAATATTCGCTCATTCGACATCATTGATCTAGGACACGCTCAGCCTCTACGTCTAGGCTGTTTAATTCAGTTTGAAACCCATGGCGATCCGTAAACGCTGTCTAGCCAGCTTTGGGTCGGTAGCGGAGAGACCGGCTGCAGCTGAATTACTCTCACGTTTGAGTCGCTCGACTACGCCATATTTCTTTTCGGCAAAGCGTCGTATTTGTGATGCATTCGGTCCATCTCCGATTACGGCCTGGCGTAAGTCATCTCACTCTATCACGGACTGACGAAGTCGCTCACGGGGTCGAGATGAGGTCGATAAGGTCCTCGCTGCCGAGGCAGAGGTAGAGATGGGGTTGTTTTCGCGATGATCGATTGTGCGTGACGTATCGCCGGCACAAAGTGTTGAACTTGGAGACATTCCGGTTGAGCTCGCGAATGACCGAGAGAGAGAACAGCCAACAGTTGGTCTGCCATCGCCTGAATGTCTTGCTGCGTCACTCCCGACGTCACATCGACGCATATGGTGGAATAGAAGAGTTTACAGCCATGGTGAGATTGAGAGTTCTCGGTTCAGCGTCGATGCAAAAGTTGATGCAAAAGGAACAGCCACATAGGAGGGGCGTGACCAGGCCTGCTCCAAAGTCGCAAGTGGCGGCTGTTGGGGCAGTGCCCACGAGGATTCCATGTAGCTCTCTCCAACATGCGTACAAGTGGCCGCGATCAACCCAATCACGCTGGGCACAATTTTATGAGTCTCACTCGTGGGCCGTGTGGCTAATGTTCTCGGTAACGACGACCTTGTCCGAGGAGCTGCATCAAGGCGGAGAGGGCCAGACCTGCAGACAGTCCTCAAGGCAGATACGACTCAAAGACTGTGTCCGGCTTAAGACTATGTCAGGCTGAAAATCCATGCCACGTACCTCGCCTTCATGGTTAGTTTGACCCGTGACTGTGCAAAGCTCAACTTTGTCGCCCAAAAGCTAGCTTTGCTTGGCCTTTCTCCGCACCAGTATTTCTACTGGACCCACCGCTACCTGGCGGACGACCTCTACCTCTTGATGCCCTCACCGTGGAGTTTCGGCCAGTCGTTGCTGAAGTTTGAGGTAGAGATGATGAGTTCTGATCTTTGTGCCGCATCTCCTTCGACAAGTCAAGCGCAAAGTGGTAGTCTATGTGCTCAGCCTTCTCGGCTTGTGGCATGTTCAAATTGCATTGCGCGCAGAAGTAGTTGTCCAGGGTTGCTTGATGAGTCGAAGTCTCCATAGAAGGCATTGGTGGTCCTTGCATGTCTGGAAACAGCCTATCCGGCAGAGGGGAGTGATCCCTAGGTGGTGGTTGTGCGGAAGGTGGTGTACTAGACCTGTACATGTCGGCATTGGAGCTGTGACGTTCCAATACAGGAGTAGCAGGTCTCGAAGTCTCCTTGAGTTGCGGATCGTCGAACATGTCTTCTTCATCCTGCTCCTCAATTTCGTCTTCAGTTTCGCCTCGGGTCGATTCGCTATGTGCTTTCAAAAGTATAGCTCTAGCAGCATCGAATTCTTTTTTCTTGTCGTTGTTCGGACCAAAGAATTGGGCAATGTTGCCTTTGGTCCTTCTTTTCTTCGCCGGAGGCTCACTAGTGCTCACCGACCGGCCGGTTGACATCATGGCCTTAGCTTCCTCCCCTCGAACAAGAAATCCACCAATGCCTTTGTTGTTGGTTATACCATCTTCGAAGCCTCCAACACTCAACGACAAGTTCGCGCAAGGCCAGGCTCTTCCGTCAACAATGACTTGTGCAAGGAGGTTTTTTGCAAGATCAAACAGAATCGCTTCCGACAGTGGTTTACCTTGCGGGATGGGCGCTTGCCGACTCCTGGTCTGTGCGCCTTGTCTATGGTGCAGATTGATGGTCTTTGGCCGTCGCTTGTTCTCCAGCACGCCTTCTTCGACACACCTGGAGAATATATCAGCCACGAAAATGCGTAACCATCTCACGCCTTGCTCGAAAGAATTGATGGCAGGTCGGAAAGACTTTGCCGACAGCATGCTCTTGATTTGTGTTCGCGGGTTGACCTCGCTGTTGTCCTCGCCACGTATGATACTGTAAAGCCAGCTGCCCGTGTCATCGCCTAGCTTCTTCAGCTGATCCAAGGGCTGGTCAACCAGGTCTCTGACCTTGTCTGTGCCGAACATCGCGACTACTTCGTCGCCGAGCTTGCCGCCGAGCATGCGGATTTTTGTAAATTTCATATCAGACAGAAAGTGCTTGACAGCGCGATTGCGGATGACGGTCTGCTGATTCGGCTTCTTGTATCCTGAACCTAGCTTGGCCAGCATCTTGTTCTTGGCCACGCCCCCAGAGCATGTATAGCCAAGAGTGTCCTTGATGTTTCTTCGAACATCTCGTACGATCTCAGACGCGATGACCATGCACACATCGTCCCAGTCAGGATCTCGATCCTCGCCGTCTTCTTCCCCAGTCTCGACGAGAGCGTCGGCAGCCCAGTCCAGGACGGTCGTCGGCACCTTAGGCAATCGCTCCGTTGGGTCATCATATGGCGCAGGCCCTCTCAGCTCCGGGTATCGCGCTAACAGTATCGTGTGTACCTGTGCGCTAAGATCCATGAAGACCTCGTCGATGCTTGCCTTTTCCACGCGCTGTTCCTTTTCTGGCAGAGACTCCTTTATACACTTCAAGATCTTGCGACATTCCATGCGATACGGGTCCAAGCTGACTTTATGTGTTGCCATGTTCTTGAAAGAATCCTCGTGGTACGCCCACTTCTCATCGCCTTCCTTCCACGTTGCCACATGTTGTAGTATAAGGTTCGGACATTGCTTGAGAGCCTCTGTTGATGTAACGTGCCGGCTTAGCCCGAATGCACGTGCCGGGTAGTTGATGGCTATGAGACCCTGCCACTGCTGCACTGCGAGGGGCAGCGAGGGGTCGATGCCGAGACGTACAGTCTCGCATTGTGCGTAGAAGGCGTCAAGATCGACGTGTGCGATGATTCTGAGGGGCGTCTGTGGGCTGAAGGATTTCAGCTGGTGTAGCTGCTTGTATGTGAACTTCGACTTCGGTATGCGCCGTGGGGAGGTGATGGACAAGGGCGAAGAGGCGAAGTTGGGCGCTGGAGAAGACATTTGGCTGGCGTTCAAGGCATTGCGAGTGCGGGGAGTATATCGAAGAGGCTATGTCGCTGCCTGAATGCGAATGAACTAGAAGTTTGGAGGTTGAGATGTGCGTAGGCGTGAACAAAGTTACCGCGTTTCCGTTCAGACGCGACTTCCCGCGATCGTGCATGCACGTCATTCATGGGTCGATCGCGCTAACTGTGGTAGGAATCGCGCATCTCACTTACTTCTTTACGCAGTTCCTTGTAGCCCTTCAGTTATCCGAGAAGGACGAAATCGCCAGTTCCTAGACTAAATGAGGCAGCTGCCGTGCATTCTCTTGTGACCAGACATCAAGTCACGCGATCCCGTGATGGCGCGTTTCCGCCTGAACACCATACCCCATTCGGACTAGTTTCATGCTGCTGCCTCTTGGGTTGCTTTTAAGCTTGCCCCTATACGAAGTGCAACATCAACTACATAAAAGCTGAGCCACCTCACGAAATACATTCATCCAACAGTCTCAATCGCCCTACGACTGCATAATGCCACTTGCTGGTCGAAAGCGCCCACATTCGGACCTATCCGTGGTCTCCATCCAGCCTCGCGAGCAGCAAACACAACAAAGGCCCCGCAAGACGAAGAGGGATGTGACCAACTCAACCGAGATTCTTGAGCATCCCGCTGCAACCTTTCGTATGCCAAACAACCCACGAGCCACCCTCTTAGGCCTCCCAGCAGAATTGCGCCTGCAAATCTACTCCTACCTTTCCGACACCGCAATTATCCACGTGCACCATCACGACTTTTCGAGATTCACCTGGACACCATGCCGCTTGCCCAGCTCAGCGTCGCCCCTGCTCTGCGCCAATCCCAAATGGTCCGGGATGTGTGAGGAAGAAGATCGTTGTACCTACAACATCTATGCTCCGCCCGAGCCGATAGGGTTCTGGGCTCTAGCCGCTTCGAACAGGATGCTACTGAATGAAACGCAAGAATTCTTTCTACGCAAAAGCGTTGTCTCAATCCACCCTCATGACCTACGACCATGGCTTGATCACCTTGCAGACAAGGACCCCAAACGAATCGAAAACTTACGACAAGTGACTCTGGCTGGCCCCAACTCCTATCGTTACTTCAGCGGCGCCGAGCTTCAACTACTGCGTGATCGAGTCCCAAACCTAGAAGCCATGGGCTTCCAGTGCCAGGACATGATATGGCCCTGGGCCCGACGGTTCACCAGCGGTGTGCAGATCAATCCCGAGGCATGGACACAATGGGCTGTACTCGCCTGGATGCAAAGCTTCGATTCGTCAATCACAATCGCTATAGAAGCGATGATATGGAAGAAGTCTAACCCGCGCTGGAGCCCTGACGTTGTGGAACAACAGGTCGCGATTCGCATCATTCGTAAGGGCAAGACAGGCGCAGCTGGGTCAGGCTCGAGCACAGGCTGGTCTGATGAAGACATTGACGTCGAGATAGTCCAGCCGGGCAAACTCGCTTCACCCAAGAGGAACGCGAAATGGAGGCAATGGTGGCGTGGAAAGGAGATGAGAGGGTTCGCATAAACACACTGCGACGACTGTCACAAGATGTCTGTCTATTTTGAGCGTCCTTTGTCCCGTCTCTTTGCAGTTCCAGAGAGTTTGAGGCTGCGAGGTAGCTTGTGTACGCTCGTGTGGGGCGAAACGCTGCTTCGTGCGATGTCGTGAGCTACACTTCTTTTGAAAGTTCAATATAGGCCCATTAATTCACGAGTGTATGCATATGCCTCGTACGTGAATGCTGACCGGCTGGAATGGCGTTCACCAAAGACCATTTCAACCGGGCAGAGTATCCTTGCTGTGCGACGTGAGCTGTTTACGAATCCACTATACAGTAGACCTAAGCCGTGTGCCTGTGCCTGCAACACGATTACAAGATTAGTCGATTATAGTGCCCGGCTGAGGTGAGACCGTCCCGACCCTCGGATCAAGCCTAGAACGGAGAGACACGTCTCACTCCGCCCACGCCTCTCAGGAGTCTTCACCGCATGGGGCCGCGGCGTGGGAGTTTTGGCACGTGGAGCCCTCGCAGTCGTGGAGACCCATGCAGGAGCAGCGTTGTTTTTGCAGCACACCATCCGCCGTGGGCTGCATGGGCCAGCCCTATCGAAAGCGGACGTGAATCGAAACGGGCTCAGGCTTGGACGGGTGCTACCTGAAGCGGGTGGAAGGACGGATTGTACAAGCAGTGTCTAGGCTGGGTCCCAGGGGAGTCTCTAGCTGGGCGGGCGGGCTTGAGGGTCATCCGCAGCGACCACGGGCCGGCGGCTGACTCTGCGAGGCGGTCCTCATTCGTGGTGTTCTCGAGGCGCAGACGTCTCTTTTTTGATGCGCTGGCAGGCTGCGAGTGGTGCTTGTTCCTGCGCTGCCCAGGCTAGATTTGCTCGGGAGCGTCGTGCGTCAGCGGCCCGTTTAGCTCGAGAATAGCCGTGATCCGGCAGTGATTCCATCACTCGCACTCTCTCCTCACACTTCACTCGTCACCGCATCTCCCGCTGCCAAATGCACCTCGCGAACACACGCCACATTTCTCCTGCTTCGACAGCGAACACCTGCCGCTGCGGCGCCGTCCAACGACAGCGCGCCGCGTACTGGGCACCTCCGCCTAACCGTGGACGTCGGTAGCCAGGCATTCACCTGCCAACGACAGCACACACGCCGCACACTGCATCCAGCATGCGCCCAGCGCTGCGCTCATTTGACGACAGACCTTCACCATGACCTCGGCCAACGACGCGGGCTACCAGTCCATTACGGGCGCGCTGGAGTCTGCAGAACCCACGCCGACGCCGACGCACCAGGCACCAGCGCCCCCATCCAAATCCACTGCAGGGTCTGAGAGTGCGTCTACTGCGCCTATGAAGCACCACACGACGCTCGCCGGGGCACGCGCGCGAAACGTGTCCGGCACGCCTTCGCCGAAGTCGCCCTTGTCCTCACGAGACGCCTCGCCCGCTCGCCCTCATCAGCGCAGCACCGCGTCCACAGGCCCTACGAACCCCAGAGCTGGTCTCCCTTCGCGCAAGAACAGTGCCGACGTCAGCCCGAACCGCGGCCCCAGCCTTGCAGGTCCAAGCAGCTCTCCCTCAGCCGCTGCTATACAGCGCGCGCTGTCTTCGACGAGCATACCTCAACTTCAGCCATCATCGTCTACAGACGCCATCAAAGCACCCAGGCCTGCCAAACCAACGTCTGGGTCCAACTCGGGGGACAATACGCCCCATTGGCCCATTTCGCCCCGTCTGCGATCTCCACCGCCCCCAGGATCCGACGGCCGCTCTGGCTCGCGCTCTCGCGCAAACTCCCTTCGCAATCAAATCAGGAAGCCCGAGGCGCAATCGACGCCTGCAATCGTCGTCCAGAGCTCGTCGCCAGCGCCCGGTTCGCGCATTCCTGTGCGAGAAGAGTCGGTAACAAGCGACCCAGAGGAGCCGGCGCTGAGCATGAAAGGGCCGTCGCGCGGCGCAAGCGGTGTTGCCCCCAAGCTAGAAACAGTCCAGGAGTCAAGTTTGCCGGCAACGCCAGGCTTTGACGGGCTTGAGACTGACAGGTACGCATTCCCCGCAACGGCCCCACTCTTTGTCATGTTGACGCACGTTACGGCCACCCGCGGAATTAAAATCCCTCGATCCACACAATCTGCTAGCGCACTGCTAACGGCTATCGCAGCTTCATCTCGTCAAGCTTCACGACGCACAGAACCTCCGACGAAGAACGCAATGACGTCAGCTCGTCCAAGGTCACCGAAGATCTTAGCTCCAAGAACAGCAGTAGTAGGAACACTGGGAGTGGCAGCGACAGTGGACACAAGACAGCGAAGAAGGGCAAGATGCAGGAGCAGCGCTCAGCCTCAACACAGCGACCGCACCATGTCTCCGCGAAGCCGTCGCTCTCGTCGCTCTCGACGCGCTCCGCATCCCAACAGCCGTTGCGCAACATGACAGTCGAGACGGAGACTGTCCCGTCAGTTGCACAGTCAACCATTGGCAATCAGGACCGCTCAGCCTCGAGTCGCGGCGATGGCAGCTTGCGGCTGAAGCCGAGCAACGAAACAATACGCCCCAAGAAGGAAAGGAAGCCGCCAAAACGAAAAGCACCGTCGATCAATGCGGGCACTGGTAGGTCGTCTCACCTCTCGTACCACTACATCGTCCCGAGCAGGCCAGACATCGGCTCTCGCTCCAACACTGCGTCGTCGCTCGGCAGTCCGGTCTCCTACACCTCGTATGACGACCGGCGCTCGATGGTGACCATGTCGCCGCCGAGCCCTGAGATGCGCATGCTGGAACAACGCCCCTCACTCCGATATTTCTATTCAAGCACTAACATCAACTCCCGAAAAGCTTCATCCAAGGCAGATGTTTTCGAGCAAAAGGTTGCTAGCGCAGTCGACGAGGCGGATTCGTCCGACTCCGACGCCACCTTCATTTACGAATCGAACGCCACCGACCAACAGCCGCACCGCAGCCGTCACCATCACTCGCGAACACCAAGCATGACTTCGATAGTAAGTCTGGCTGATCCACGACTGACGATACGTGACACGCACAAGAATCCGAACAAGAAGAGCAGCATGAAGTTCACGAACCCATACAACAACCCCGGTGCAGATCCCGACGCGCTGGACCGTGGAGACGGGACCATGCGCATTGGCTCTGGTCGCGCAGGTGCAGGCAGCCACCATCATCATATTGGGAGGCACGGCCAAGGCCGGGGTGCGCTAAGTCATCTAGTGCTCGACAGCGATTCGTCCATGGCCCAATCTTCGCGAGCACGTGGACCATCGTCAAGACAGGCCTCCCAGCCTAACAGCCCCCGCTTTCATGCCTTCAACGTCGGCAACGGCCATAGCAGCAACGGCAGCAAGAAACATGGCGAATACTCGGCCTACGACATGGACGCCGACCACGCAGCTGACGATGAAAGGACGCCACTAATTACGTCTGGACGAAGCCCTCGTGTGCGAACGCCTCGCAGCAGGAACAGTATCAATGTCCGCGTTGACCGTCGCCATCATAATGGTGGCGGCTGGTGTCGGCGCTTTGCTGCTTGTCTCGTCCTGTCCATCTTGCTGCTTGTAATCATCTTCAGTGCCATTGGGCTCATCTTCGCAACAACGAAGCCGTTGACTAGCGTAAAGGTTGAAGCTATCCAGAACGTTGTGGCCAGTCAAGATGAGATCATGTTGGACCTGATAGTCTATGCAGTCAACCCTAACATCATTGGTGTAACTGTGGCAGACATGGATGTCACTATATTCGCAAAAAGCAAGCATGTGGGATCAGACAAATGGTGGCGGCACCACGGCAATGGACCAAAAGACAACAAGGAAGATTGGCAGCCTGTGGACGACGACTTCGCGAATGAAGGCGTCGACGAAGGGACCGATCCGATTGAGGGCGAGCCTCGCACCATGTCTCTTGGCCATATTTTCCACTTTGACTCGCCCCTTACTTATGATGGCTCATTCTTTGCACGCAAACGAGCTTCATCAATTGGCGAGATTCGACTATCCCATCCTGGAAATAAGACCGAGGCCGGAGGAACCGAGCGGTGGGAGGAAGTCTTACAGTATCCTTTCGAGCTTATCGTTCGGGGTAACTTCAAGTACTCGCTCCCCCTGAGCACTCAAGAACACAAAGTCCCTGTCACCGCATCCTATTACTACGACCCCGATGCTGAGAAGAAGAAGCTGGTGGCATTGGAAACATTAAGACTCGAAACAGAAGAGCAACGCAAGCGAACATCGCAACAATTAACACTAAAAGCATTTGGGCGGTATGACCGAAGAGCAATCCTGCCAATGGTGCTCCCATAGTCGTCTCATCTGCATCACGATCTCACTCAATTTCCGGAGAGGGCTTGCGCGTACGTGCAGCTCCAGCAAAAAGAATGGACAAAAAGCACCCGATACCCATTACAAACGACTTTACGACCCATAGAACTTTACTGGTCCGGCAGATGCCTCTGGAGCTCGCCGACCCTTGGCATCTGGCTCCACAGCCATTACGATTTTCCTTTTCGATTCTAGCGTTCACGCTGCGACACCTTCGCATTTGGCAAGCGCCTGAGCGACATTGTCTTGTACCGCGTTACTCTGGGTTTACTTGGAGCGTCTGGCCTCCTGACCTCGCACTTCGACCTTGCTTTTTGAACTCTTGGAGGTGGGCCATGTGGCCCGATCACGCTCGTTTGGATCTCTCTTCTATGTGACATATTTACACATCTTCGGCCCTTTGATTGCCATGGTTGTGAAGCGTTAAGCAGCTGCATTGTAGGCGAGGTTGAAATATCAGTACTCAACGGGGCTACGGGCCTGGTTCATACCTC
>TARA_R110002003_G_scaffold269_2_pt1 | contig 33043 bp, 33 predicted proteins | sample TARA_R110002003 | Tara Oceans TARA_R110002003 (sample SAMEA4396441) | marine metagenome | biome: Westerlies Biome; feature: [SRF] surface water layer (ENVO:00010504); material: water (ENVO:00002006), including particulate matter (ENVO:01000060) such as... | depth 5 m | reverse complement strand
TACCTCTTAAGAGGTAAAACCTCGTAGGAGAAACCTTCTTAAGACTTTACACGAGTAGTAAGAACGCTTCCTTCTTAGTAACCTTGGGCAAAAAGTTGTTCTTTTCTATCTCGTCTAAGGTAGAGTAGTTTAGCGTACACCTTAGCGAGGGCATACGAGAGAAAATTGTGCCTTAGTTTATTGGTGCCCTAAATGGGGTGAGGGGAGGAGGATTCAAACCTCTAACCTTGATCGCTGGCTGCCGTAGGCAGCAGGTACTTAGGATTTTCCAGGCGCTTCACCACTGCGCCATCTTCCCAATACAGTGATACATCAAGAATCCTTGAAACACTTCAAAAGAATTATTCATCCACCATACGTGACTCTCGGTCAAGCATTCAAGCGCTCGCAACGAGGAAACGCCAAACCATACCCCAACACAACTTCCACATCCTTCCAACGTATACCCTAACTTCCTTCCAGCCCTTCCCAACGCCCCTCCAACCCAACAAAAACATGTGTCGTTACACTACGTCGCGCTGCAAAATCTGCCACGAAACATTGCACTCCAGCCTCGTGAACTGCGGCAAAGGGCTGGCCATACTAGGACCGTCGGGTATGACGGTCCAGTGTCCGGATATCGAGGTGGGCGCGATTATAGATGTGATTGAGGAGACAAAGCTGTGTGCTGAGTGTTCGACGGAGGAGGGAGAAGAGGATGTTGGGAGTGCGTGGGATAGGTGGCTGAGCTGGCGGAGGGGTGGGAGGAGTTAAAGGAGGAGGAAGGGTAGTTGAGGTGGAGGTATAGAGAGGAAGAGAGTTCGGAGTACATGTAAATACATCGTCTACCAACTGTATGCACCCTCACACAACCACAGCACCTGCGAGGCCCACACCCCCTCAATTCATCTTCCCCCTCTTCGCGCGATGCATCCACCACCTCCGACTAACATCATACGCCACGCGACTCCAACTCCTCGTGATGATCTTGCCCTCAAACGTGCCACTAAAGAAACTAAACAAGAACAGCAACGCGATACTCACGCCAAACACAATCGCAAACGTCCACCAATACCCGCGAATCTCAAACTGCGTGTCCTTGAACTGGATGCTGAAATACCCCGTTAGTAGTGTGACAGGCGTGAACAGGATCGTGATCTTGGCAAGCAACAGCGTGACCCAGGTAAGCCGCTCGACGGAAAAAGACTCCTTGATGGCGATGAGATTGAAGTTCATCATGACGAGTGAGTCCTTCTGAGCCAGGCACTCTTCAATCTCGCTGAGCGCGTACAACGCGATTCGATCTTTCAGCCTTTCGAAGCGTACTTTGGCCGCGGAGCTGAGGCTCACGCCGAGCAGGCTGTCTGCCTCGGGGATCATGGGGCCGGATGTGGTGTTGATGGTTTGCGGGTGCGGGGCTTCGGACGCAAAGGACTCGGCGCCGGACATGATGTGGGAGTTTTTGAGCGAGGCGAGGGTTGCTTCTTGTTTTTTGAGGACGCGCTCGATGATAAGGGAGTAGGCTTGGTAGACGCGCTTTAAAACGGCGAGTTGGCACCCGATGTGGTGGAGTTGGTCGATGTGGGTTAGGTCGGCTTTGACGAGCATTTCTTGTCGCTGGAGGGGGTTTAGTTTGGAAGTAGGGCGGATGGATGGGGAGACTTACCAGGCGATCTAGTTCGGCGCCGTAGCCGTGGTCACGTCGGGAGATCAGGTTGAAAGTGGTACCCCAGTCCTCGAATAGGTAGTAGAAGAGTAGACCTGGTGCATCTGTTGGGCGATGTGCAGTCTCTTCTTCACTGTTACCGATTCGATTTCGAATGGGTAGCTGAATCAAGGCCGTGTCTCGTAGTGGCGTCGGCGCTTTCGATAGTTGGCGAAACACGTTAACGAGGTTCCTTCGTGTTGTATACAGCATCTTGAGATCTTCATTCGACAGGCCACCATGACTAAATGGATAAGGGTCTTCGGACACGGAGATGACGGTCTTGTCCTCGCAGAGCAACAGCCAGTTCCAAACACGCTTGCCGTGTGGTACATCTCGGCCTCTGTCTGCTTCATCGTTGTGGATGTCTTCTGACGGCTTGGTACGTACATTGTGTAGTGAATTGTAGCCAAGGCAGACGACTACAAGATGTCAGTCTGGACTGGTTGCACACGAGGTGGACTTACATCGTCTGCCCCAATCGACGGTAGACCAATGCCAAACATCGTCGACAATCTGATAGTGGCTGAGATCTTGCACCATTTCAAGTTGCGTCGAGTGCATCAACTCAGTCATACCGATACTTTCTTCCGACTCGAGACTTGCTTGATTTGCCTCTTTCGCCCTCTGCCTGATGGAATCAGACTTAGTTGACCTGTGCGAAAGACGAGACCTCAAAGTCGAACTGCTCTTCTTCTTGCGCAACGACTGTGGCCTTGGAGGGCTAGGGTCGCTCCTCATCATCCCAAGAAGCCGTGGCGTGAAGTCAAAGTGCTGACCGAGGACTTTGATCAGGTCCTTTTGGCTCCATGGCAGCCAGATATTGATCCATCTTGTGTGCAGCTGCGGAGGTCTTGGTGAAGAAAGAAGTTTCGAATATGCTTGTGCATCCAGATCAAAAGCACAGAACGCGTCATGCTCGCCAAAGTCGAGACAGAAATTGCTGCTTTTCGGATTTCGTGTCTGCCTGTCAAACAGATCGAAGTTGCGTTCGTTATCGAAGTCGCGGAAGCAGTGCTGGATGCTCTCGTCACCGAGATCCTGGTAATATGCTGGTAGGTCTTCTGCAGGGGACGCGGGTCGGAAAGGCCCGGCCATGGCTACGATGGTGTTTGAGGGTTTCGTGTATGGGTGTAGGACAGGTCTTCACCATTTTAATCGAACGAAAGACTTACTACAGAGGCTCCGGTGATGTAGGCTCGTGCTGGGTGGCTCTTGGTACTGTGTCGTGTGTGTGAGCCTCATGGCGCTGGTCACGCGCCACTTAGCACTCATCCAGGCAGAAGGTCTCAGACTGCGGCAACCTGCTGAGTGGCTGTGCAACACCATGATCAATGGGACTTGGTCTTTATGAAATTGAATGTTCTATTACGATGTGGAAAGTGTTATAACCATCTTCTACGAAGGGCTCGTAATTTCCGAGTTTTAGGTCTAGGAACATTGTATTCTTAGACGACTACAACGCTACAAGGACAGAATAGAAACTGTAAAAAATCCGTGTACTACTTCTTAATACCTTAGGAGCAATTAAGCAAAGTTAGATAAAATGCTTCGAGCGCATCGTTATATTATGCGAGATTGCGGCAAGGACTTGTTTAGGCCATACAACTCAGAAGATACGAGCTTCTTCGTAGATGTTAGAAGACTAGGCATGATGGTTTCTGATTGGACGACAGTTCGCCCTCCCTATAACATGGTGCCTGTGCGACTTCTTTCATGTTTGCTGTTCGCGCACTAATCTCTCCAGATGGTCTCTCAGATTCTCCTTCAACTCTTCGTCCTCGCCGTCTCGGGAAAATGTGGCTTTGCCAACTACAATATTGACTTGTGGTGGCACATTCTCGAGCGGCCTCAACGAAAACTGCTTGACCGACCACTCCACTCTCTTATTGCTGCAATCTTGAACGGTGAGAATGAGAACTTCTAGGTTGGTTCCTTCATCCCTTAGCAGCTCGACGGTTGAAGCCAAGGATTCTTGCTCGATATATGACCAGTAGACTTCCTCTTTACACCTGCCGCGTAGCGCTTTCGCATTCCAAGTCAGGAGGATTTCGGCTCTTTTCGCGAGACGGATTGCCTTCAACGAAGAAAGATTGTGCTTCTCGTACCAGGCTCGCCATGGATGGGCGATGAATCGTAGGGTGGCCCGGCGGTAGAAATATCTTTCGACTTCGTCATGGAGAAATCGACAACTTAGCAGTAACGCTGTTGGTGGTGGCGTTCGATCGATCGATGAGACAGGCGAGTGTCGGAACGGATAGCTTTTGGGTTCAGTAACGCAAAGGTGGTCGTAGATGCCGAAACGCAATTCTGTTGGCAGGCATAGCAGACGGGATGATGAAGCTAGTGGCGTCATATCTACTTGCTTCTGAATTGAGTTGTTGATGATGGCGGTTGTTGGTGTAGGATGGAGAAAGCCCACGTCTTCTGAGATGTTAATCGGGCACCTTCGTCTATGACGTAGTTGGACCATATATAGGCGTTCGATGTTGCGAGAACGAATGTTAGGAGAGATGCACCACATCTAGGTGTTCGTTGATCTGTATCTCTGATATGCTTTTGTTGCAAATCGGGCATTGTACCATGACCATCTGATCAACGACCAGAGTGCCGTCTTCCCCATGTGCTCGTGACCGCTTGTGGTCTGACGTCGAACCATCGTTCTCGATGACATCTTCCACCACCAATATAGAGGCCTTCCGCTTTCTGACCGCGCCTTTCGAAGTTTCACCCTCTCCGGCGAGATCAACGGGTCTGTCAGAAGTGCTACCTTCTGTTCCCGCCCCAGCCTTCACGCTCGCCATTACCCAGCCGTCGAGCTTGTTCTTTTGCCTACCCGCGCGCTCCTTTGCGCTCAAAGCGTCAAGCTGCTTCTTGGTCATTGCAGGCTCCTGAATCTTGGTGTATGTTCCTCCGCATCCTGCCTCGTGCGTCGCCCACCACGTGTCGCCTTTACCAGGCGCACGATTCATGGAGCGCTTGACCACACCGAAGTACGGTGGCTGTGACTTGCACGGCCCGTCGCATTGCCAGACGTGCGTCTGATAGCTCTCTACCTCGTCGTGGAACGTGTGGTAGATTGTGATGTCATAGCTGCCGTGGTTGTTGATGGCGTCGGCAAGCAGCTGGAAGCCAACACCGTGTCCGGTGCCGTCATCCCCTCTTGAGTGCCTCCAGGATGTCGTGATGAAGAAGTAGGCATGTATCGCCTCGTGCAGGAGCGTGTTGATGGTGTCGGTGCGTGGCCGGTACTGCAACAGAGGCGTGCTCAATTTCAGACGGATGCGTGTGAACTTGTTGGTGGCCGGGTCCCTGGAGAGCTCGCAAATGCCGGCGCACCTGATGTATTATCAGTACATGTTGCTAGACGCCCTAACGCATGTGACCGGCTGAGTCGTGTCGGCGTGCTTACAAAGTCAGCCGCGGCGACCACAGCACCTCGGCTCGAGGCAGCAGAAGCCTCCGGAAGTACAGCACATTATAGTGCGCGAACAGCGCGTGGGCATCGACGAAGGGCTCGCCGTCGTGTAATATGGCGTTGATTGCGCTGAGTGCGTCCTGCTGCTCAAGGGACAGTTTTTCCAGCGTCGCAATCGCCTGCAACGCAGCGTCCTCGTCGGTGAGCATGTGGGCGGCGATGCATCTCCGCGTCTCCTTGGTGTTTCTCACCTGTCTCGGAGGATGCAGGACGGCGGACGGCGGACGGGGAGGGACAGTGGCTGATAGGGCTGGCTGAGGGTGTAGTCTCTATACTGTCTGCGTACCTACGCCAAGGCACTAAATCTTAGCGTCCTCATCAAAGTCCTTCCCTTCACGTATCCTCTACTCGTAAAGTAAATAATATAACTCTTCTTTTTGAAGCTTAATATAGATCTATATGTAGAGAGAGATAATTATCCCAAGTTTCAAAAAGTTCTACGATACTTTCGTTGCTCTTGGCCAAATTGCTGATAATCACTTCCCAATCTGGGTGGAACCAGCATTATGAGAAAAGTCATAGCGTGCAGCGGAATTGAGTGCTCGGTGCTGGTTAACGGGATGCCACCGACACGCACTGCGCGCAGACTCCTTCGTGCCTGGCACCCCTTGCGGCACGTTGATCTGCGACTTCGCGTCCTCGTTGTTTGTAATGCACCACGCGCGCTCTCTGCAGTCTTCCCTCTTCTGCGCGCGTGCGCATGTTTCCCTCTGTGATCCGCGTATGACGCAGCTGTCCCACATGTCGGGCAGACACAAACACCAAGACGACCACGCGACACAGCTTCCACGCCCACGCCCACGCCCACACATACACCACCGCGACTGCGGCCTCACGTGCCCTCCACCGCACCGCCACACGCATGTGCGCGTCCGTCGATGCTGACTGATATGGCGGCCGTAGAGACGCCTGGATCGGTGGATCTGGTGCGCACCACGTCTCAGAAATCGACCCTCTCGAACCCCAGAAACCGCAGCATCGCGCGCATACGCCCGTCGAAACGCAGCTCCAACGCATCGCTGAGCCGGAGCCGCAGTCGGGCGCCCTCGCCGAGCGAAGACACCAAGAGCCTCACGTCGTTCCCCTCGCTGTCGCCGAGCCCCGACGCCTCGCCCGTGCAGTCGCGCATCAACGGCTGGTTCCGCTCCACACCAAACCCCGAGAGCATCAAGAGCGCAGAGAACAGGCCCACTGCGTCGCCAGACACGGTAGTCGCAGTGCCGCCGCCGGATCTTGGCAAGGGTTCCGCCACCACCTCGACAGTGCGCAGGGTCACCAAGTCGACACAGCAGATTGTGGGCAGCCTTGTTGCGACCTCGTCAACACGCGACCGCTCAGCCCTCTTCGACGACACGCCCCAGGAGGCGGCCAAGATCGTGGGAAACCTCCACTTCTCGAGCGATGAGAACATCAAGGATGCGGTGGCTCAGATGGGCGCCGTCGCCCTGGTGAGGCAGCTCGCTGCAGATCTGGCACAGCGCGATGCACAGATTACCGCACTCAGGCGGAGGACTGAGGAGCGGGAGCGGGTACTGAGGAAGATGCTGCAAGAATGCGAGGTTTCCAATATGGATATCGAAAGCAGACTACGTGAGCTTGAGAAGAGCAAGGACTCATCAGACGGCCTCACCAAGACGAGGACGAGGGGCGACAGTGCGCCGTCTGGTCTGCATCCCGACGACCCCATGGAGGACCGCCTAGCGCGAGCCATGGAGGACGAGGTCGCCCAACACCCAGATGCGCTCGGATTCGACTCTGGAACCGCGGCGCCTCTGGCAGAAGTAATGTCCCTCAATTCTGTCGCATCGGACGCACCCCGCGAGACAGCACGATCGGGCTGGAAAAGCTACATCTGGAATGGGACGAGTAGGAAGAGTAGCCGAGCCCCTTCCGTGGCGAGCTTGGTTGACAGAGAAGCAGAGACCCTCTCAACACAGTCAAGATCGCGGGCATCTAGCAATGCGAAACCGCCTCGGAAAGCTCTGGCAAACGATCTGTTTATCCCTCCCGGGACAGAGCGGGCTAGCGGCGCGGTCCCAGCTCTACGCAGACTTCATAGCCAGGACCAAGCAGGAGAGCTCTCGTCTCGCCGATCATCCTCCGTGTCGATTGGCAACTGGGCTCTGAGAATGGTCGCGGGCAACAGCCAGGCGAACAGCACCAAAGCTAGTACTGTGCGCGGACGTAAACCTGCTTCTTCGGACACTGCAGATCGCAACCCTTCGGTAGACTCAACTACGACGGCGCAGTCTGCGAGATCTGCCTTGGCCAACGCACAGAAACGAGGAAGAGCCTTAGGACCCAATGGCACCATCAAGAGCATTGCTGCAGATTCAAGCAAATCTACTTCTAGTGGTGTGGTCCCAACTCCGCCAACTCGCGGCCTCAGCAATCTTGGACCCGTCGAAATGGACAGAATCTTGCCCGAGGAGTCACGTCCGCCAACACTGGTACAACACCATAACAAGTTCATCGGGAGCAGCGAGTACCTCACTGACCGATTCGGCTTCATCTACGATCAGCGCCGCAAGAAGAGGCAAAGTGAAGCTGCCGCCGAGCTCTCGAGACAGAAGCACAGCAGCAACGTTGAGTCATTGGGCGATGGCAGATCTGTACTGAAGAAGCTGGGCATTCACGACGAGGGTGACGAGGCCGCAGCTGCATCAAGCTCGAATGGCGCGGCTGCGCGTCCATCGAGTTCGAGCTCTGAGGATCAGAATGGCAAGCCAGTCACAAAGACATGGGCAGACTACCTGAAGCTGGCAACACACCCAACAGAGCTCCTCTCTCACACCCCGTCTGCAGCACCCATCACGACTGTTGAGTCAGCTGAAGCTGAATTTTCCGGCCCCAAAATGAGCCAAATTACCCTGACCAAGCGAGGCTCGCTGCCAACTTCGAGCGCGAACCCCGAGCCTTCCCCATCACGCATAGTGTCGGGCAACGCAGAGCTTTCTGTCACCACTCCATCGCCTGGGCCTTCCACACCCATTAGTCCTTATCCGCCCCAGATCGACCCGGTCAAATCGCTTCTCGACCAGATGAGTGACTTGCACGACAACCTGCAAAGAGAAAAGAGCGTGAGGTGGAACGAGTTCCTGCGCAAGGTTCGTGCGGGAAATAAACGTGATGGTGTCGCAGCCAGCACTAGTGAAGGCGGTTCAAAAGGCTACGTAGCTCCTGAAACCTTCCTGGCTGACGGCGAGATGGTGGGCATAGCAAGTCTCGGCAACAAAGGGAAAGTTGGACGTGCCAAGTGGCAAGAGTTCCGTCGTCTGGTTCTCGGTGGCATCCCGGTCGCACTTCGAGCGAAAGTGTGGACTGAGTGCAGTGGAGCAGCGGCGCTGCGCATCCCTGGCTACTACGAAGATCTCGTCAACAACGGCAAAGACGATCCCACCATTGCGACGCAAATTCAGATGGACATCACTCGTACGCTCACGGACAACATCTTCTTCCGCACTGGCCCAGGTGTACAGAAACTCAACGAAGTGCTTCTAGCATACTCTCGGCGCAACCCCGAAGTCGGCTATTGTCAGGGCATGAACCTCATTACCGCCTGTTTGTTGCTTATTCTACCAACCGCTGAAGATGCCTTCTGGGTCCTCGCCACAATGATCGAAAACATACTGCCTCAGAACTACTACGATGCACACCTCCTTACCTCTCGCGCGGACCAATCCGTCCTCCGCTCGTACGTCGTCGAACTTCTCCCGCGCCTTTCTGCCCACCTCGACGAACTGGAAATCGAGCTCGAAGCCCTTACCTTTCAATGGTTCTTGTCCGTCTTCACAGATTGTCTTTCTGCCGAAGCCCTCTTCCGCGTCTGGGATGTCGTACTCTGCATGCACGACGGCAGCACCTTTCTCTTTCAAGTGGCGCTCGCACTGCTCAAATTGAACGAAAGGGCACTATTGCAATGCGACACCCCAGCCGGCGTATACCACTACATCAACAACCAGATGACCAACCACGCCATCAGCATCGACGGCCTGATCCAAGCCTCCGACGCCTTAGGCAAAGTCATCAAGCGCAAGGACGTCGAAGAGCGCCGTGCAAAAGCCGTGAGTCACGAGCAGGAAGTCATGCGCCAACGAGAGGAGTTGAGACAAGAACGCGCGAGGAAACGGGCTAGCAAAGTCTCCGTGGAACGAGTAGTGGCACAGCACGACGAGGGAGATGCAAAGTCCATCTCAGCGAGTCTAGACGCAGAACTCAGCATGCACACAAGCCCCATGCGCACACCCATGAGCGGCGCAAGTGCGCGCAGCGAAGAAGAAGAGGACGCGGACTTGCTGAATCAAAGTCTGGAATTGGCGGAGCGCACGCCGATGCCGATGGAGGAGGAGTGTCTTTGGCGTGGTTGAGAAGCGTGGTCTACCTTTAAAGCATATCCTTTCATTTCCTTTGTTACGTATTGCATTGCATTAGCATGGCACGGCATGGCTGGCACAGGCGTCGGAGCTTGGGCTACAGCATATATACCCCCTTCTGAGATTGCTTCGTGGGCATGGATACCCTCATTTCCTTTTCCTTCGTCATGCTGGTGGACCTTGGTCCAGTTTGGGTACTCGGGTGTTGCTAAAATGGGCAAGAGGCGTTATGACGTTACTCTGAAGACTTTTGATCATGACATCTAGATCTGGCTCAAGGCTCGTAAACGGCGGTGGAGCATCGTGAAGGCTGACTTTATATTTGCACGTATGACCAGTATCGTTTTTACCTACCTTCAATAGCCGAAAGCTACTGATATCGACGAAACTTTTCTCGCATGGGGGTATTGCATCACCTCCGGGGCTGCGACGGTCACCTAACTTGACCCACTATGACTTTTCAAGTACTTCTCGGCTCATAGCCTATAGCACGGCCTGGAAAGAGTCGTTGCAGGAGGTCGACCATCGCGCAGGGCGAGTCATCTTCCTCGTCCTCGCCCTCAGATTCACTCTCTTCATCGAGGAGGTTCGCCAGGCGACCCCTCAGTCCCCGCCTCGTACTGCCCTTCTTAGTCGACCTCTTCTTTAGATGCCCATTCGGGCGGCACTGGGAAGGAGGCGTGTACTTCTTATCGAAGACCTCTTCAACTCTCATCTTCCAAGAAGAAGTAGTTCCCGCTCATCTTCTGCTCCTGGTCGAGCTGGGACTTGTCTTTGTTGATACGGGGACGGTACGAGTTCGGGTCGCGGCGGAACGTGACGTCCAAGTTCTTCAAAAAGGTGTTGCAACCAGTGAGAAGAGACTCGGGCTTCTTAGCGCGGGACTTGACACCGGGCTGGCCATCGAAGACAATGACGCGGTCAGCAAGGTAGGTGGCCATGATGAAGCGCTTGATGACGCGAGAAGCGACGATACGCTGCTCGGAGTCGAGGTAAGCACTGGGCTCGTCGATGAGGTAGATGTCGGCCGGGATACCAAGAGCCAACACAATAGCAACACGCTGCAACTCACCACCAGAGAGGTTCTGTACCTCTTGGTCGATAAAGTCATCCATTTTGAGTGGCTTGTAGACATCGGTCTGGAATTGCGGGCTTAGGAAGGCGGCCTTGATCTTCTTGAAGAACAGCTGACGAACAGTTCCCGTGAACTTGGGTGTGATGGTCTGAGGCTTCATGCTGATGCTCATCTTCGGGACAGCAGTGTCGCCATCGGGCTTCAATGCGCCAGCAAGCATCTTGCAGAAAGTCGTCTTGCCGGTACCGTTTTCACCCATCATGACAATGATCTCAGAGTCAGTGAAACCTCCCGATTCAACGGTGAGGTTGAAGCCACCCAAGGTCTTGACCATTTTGGGATATGTGTAGTCGCGCGAGTTGTCGGTCAAGAACTCGTCGCCTGCCTCAGCAATACGGAACTGGAGCGACTCTTCACGGAATCGCAAGTTCTCTGTGGGAATGTTGCCGTCCAAAAAGATGTTGATACCTTCACGGACGGAGGCTGGCAGAGTGACGACACCGTAGACGGCAGGCTTTCCGTAGAGGACGCAAATGAAATCAGAGAGATAGTCCAGGACAGACAAATCGTGCTCGACGACAATGACATAGTCGTCCGGTCTGAGCAAGCTGCGGATACGACGAGCGGCGGCAAGACGCTGCTTGACGTCGAGGAAGGAAGACGGCTCGTCGAACATGTACACGTCGGCCTGCTGCACACAGACAAGTGCAATGGCAAAGCGCTGGAGCTCTCCTCCAGACAATAGATTGACCTCACGGTCAAAGATGTGTCGCAGCTCCAATTCGTCAATGATCTCGTCGAGGTTTTCCATCTGAGCGCGGGCTCCGATGAGCTTGCCGACGGCTCGCTCTGTGCTCTTGATGGCCTTGGGGATTTGGTCGACATACTGAGGCTTAACGACAGCCTTGAGGTTGTCTTCCAGGACCTTGGTGAAGTAGTCTGCGCGGGTCAGTAGTGTTTTGCAGCGGTGCAGCGGTACAGCTGGGCGGCTTACTCTGCAACTCGGAGCCGCGGAAGTACTTCAAAATCTCCTCCCAGTCGGGTGGGTTGTCGTAGCGCCCCAAGTTCGGCTTCAGCTTGCCGCTGAGAATCTTGAGCGCTGTGCTCTTGCCAATACCGTTTGTGCCGACCAGTCCCAGCACCTGGCCCGGACGGGGCATGGGCAGCCTGTGCAGCTTGAAGCTGTTTGCCGAGTATCGATGTGTGACCTGGGTCTCGAGGTTCGTGGGCAGGTTGATGATGTTGATGGCGTCGAAGGGGCATTTCTTGGGGCAGATACCGCAGCCGATGCAGAGGCGCTCAGAGATGAAGGCGATCTTGGACGTGTTGTCGACCTCGATGCACAGCTTGCCCGTGCGGACGACGGGACACGACTTTTTGCATTCCTGTCGGCATTTCTGCGTCTGTTAGCACACAGAGAGGGCACACGGAGGGTCGCACTTGCCTTGGGCTTGCACTGTCACAGCGAACATGCGCATGTTAGCATCGCGAAATTTGTGTGGAGGGGTAGCGGGGCATGTACCTTGTCCGAGTTGACAATGGCAATGCTGTGATTGTTAGCAGCGGTGATCTACTTCGCCAGTGGAGCCAGTGCATACCGGGTGAGCTTGTCAGACATGTTGGCGGCGGCTCAGTAACTGGGGCGTCGTTGAAGAGGCGCGAATCACGGTAGGCGGGGATTTTGGGGGTGCGTCGTGCGTCGGTGGGACTCGACGGGCCTATATACGCAGTATTGCTCAGGCAGGCGCAGTGCTCTTGAACACCAGAAATTCGGAAAGTCGAGACGCTTGCTCAAAGCCACGGTGAGCGCAGCGCAGCAGAATTGGCAAGACAGTGGCGAGCATTTACGGCGTGGTAAGCGATTCACCCGGCCGTTGATTGGCAGCCTTGCCAAGCACTCCATTAGCGTTCTGGAGCCCCAGTCCGACTTCAGCAACCTCCACACCCTCACCAACACCCACACCTCACCACCCACGACCACCCTTCCCGCCGCCTGCAGTGGGGGTACTCAGACATGGACGGTAAGTGCTGACCCTCTCGACGCCTTTTTCCTCTGTAGCATCTGCACAAACGGGCCTTCGTCCTCCCTGGCCGGCCTCGTGCAAGTCCATCTCTCCCATCACCGTCTCGCGTCGATACATCAAGCAGCCCGTCTGCCGCCCTCAGTGGACACGTCTCCCGCCCTCTGGTCGCTTCAACGAGTCCTGCTTCCCCTTCTGGAGTCGCTCCGTGCCTCTCCAGGCACCCACCGCTCGACCGCCCTCCTTCCATCAAACGCCCATCGATCATCGACGTCCAGCATCAGACCTCCATTGCCAAACACCTTTCCCATGTTCCTAGTCGCTTTTGGTTGATTCCGAGTCGCGTAATCTCGCGCTATCCAACGCACCTGCTTGCACCCACTGTAGACCAAAGGCCGTTGAAATATTGTGCTGACCCTCTCTTGCAGCCGCGTCCATCATGATGCCCTCTCCTTCGGGTCATAGGGACACAATGCCATATACGAATGGCCATATAACACCTCTCGCGGTGCACGTGGCGCCCACGCAAAGCCCTGCTCAGCCCAGCGATAGCGAGCTTTCCGACGCCCGCGAGCCCGCCGTAGCAGACCCCTCGTCCGACATCGACGCGCCCGGAGAGGAGTACGATGACGATGAGCCCATGGCGGTCGACTCTGATTCGTCTGCGGACGTCGATGCGGAGGGCGAACCGGATGGAGACTACGACTCTGACTCACCGCCTTCTGAGCATGCACCCAGCAGTCGTGCCCAGAGCGTGTCGTCACTAGAGTCCGCACGACCACTCAAGCGCAAGGCAGATGACTACTTTGAAGAGAACCCGGAGCTATACGGCCTGCGTCGCAGCGTATGTGGCCTTCATCCCCTACACATAACCATGCTGACAGCAGCCCAGGGTCGTGCCCGACAAAGTCGTCGCATTGTGAGATGCCTCAGAGTGACGGACTAGGTCAAGACTGACACATTCCAGGTTGATAGTGATGACGAGGACGATGATTCCGGCTCTGATCAACCCCGCAAGCGGCAGCGAACAGCCTCGCGCAAAAGTTCGTGCATTCATCAAATGTCCATATCTGCTGTGCTGACCCTGCCATCTAGCTTCCAACCAACCAACACCAGTTTACCATGCAGCAAACTCAGACTCGGAATCGGATGGCTACGTCAATGCGAAAAAGAACATTCCTACGCGGAAGGAGCGGCAACGGCAACTCATGGTCGCTGAAGGCCGCCTTCCCCCTTCGCAAGCCGAGGTTCGATTCTCGTCACGGCGCGGCGCTCAAGTGACAAACTACAATGAAGACGGACAAGACTCGTTTGAGGAAGAGGAAGATGACATGACGCCTAGCTACTGGGCCAACGCCGCTGAAGACACCGGTCCCATCATTGACAAAATCCTTGATCACCGGCCAAAGGATGAATCAGGTACTGGAGCTCGATGCGATGATTTTGCTTCGCTAACAGTGTGCAGAGTTTGACCCATTCTATGCCGCGAAAAAGGATTTCGAATACCTGGTAAGCGCGCCCCTCCATCACCCAGCATTCACCACTGACCTTGTTTTGATAGATCAAATGGCAAGACAAGGCTCACTACCACTCCACGTGGGAAGACTACCAGACTGCGGCCTCACACAAAGGTTGGCGCAAGCTCGACAACTACTTCAAGGGCCCTGTTATGACCGACATGTTCTACCATGGACGCAAGAAGTCAGAGCCGGAAGAATTCGAGCAGCACATGGTCGCGCGAGAAGCCGAGCGAGAGAGTCAGTTGGATTTCCACATTGTCGAGCGTGTCATTGACTCGCGAGACGGCGAGGATGAAACCGAGTACATGGTCAAGTGTAAGCCTTTCCCATCACCCTGACCCCTATTGGATTACCTAACCATTTCTAGGGAAGGGCCTGACCTACGAGTTTTGTACTTGGGAGTCTGCCTCCCTCGTCAGTCGACTATCGCAAACAGAAATCGACCGCTTCCTCGACCGCTCCGCGAACCGACCCTCCTCAGACCTTCGCGAATCGAACCTCAACACCCGTCGCAAGTTCGTGAAGCTGGACGAACAGCCTGACTACATAAAGTATGGAACACTGCGGTCCTTTCAATTGCAAGGTGTAAATTTTCTTGCGCATAACTGGTGTAGAGGTACCAACGTCATCCTGGCCGACGAGATGGGCCTGGGCAAGACAGTACAGACTGTGTCCTTCATGAACTGGCTGCGACATGATCGGCGACAGGACGGACCCTTCATCTGTGTAGTTCCGTTGTCGACTATGCCAGCATGGGCGGACACCTTCAACAATTGGACACCCGACGTCAACTATGTCATCTACACTGGCAGAGAAGATGCTCGGAGCACGATTCGCGACAAAGAGCTACTCGTCGATGGTAACCCAAGGAAGATCAAGTTCAACGTCCTGTTGACCACCTATGAGTACGTCCTCGCTGATTGGCAGTTCCTCTCCAGCATCAAGTGGCAGTTCCTTGCTGTCGACGAGGCACATCGACTGAAGAATCGCGAGTCTCAGCTCTATGAGAAGCTGCTTCAGTTCAATGCTCCAAGCCGTCTCCTCATCACCGGCACACCCATCCAGAACACTCTCGGCGAATTGTCAGCTCTGATGGATTTCCTCATGCCTGGCAAAATTACGGTTGACGAGAATGTCGATCTGGCATCAGAAGACGCAAGCCATAAGCTGGCGGAGCTCAGCGAAGCGATTCAGCCATACATGATACGTCGCACGAAAGAGAAGGTTGAGAACGACTTACCTCCAAAGTCGGAGAAGATTCTCCGTGTGGAGTTGTCCGATATTCAGCTTGAGTACTATAAGAACATTCTTACTAGGAACTACGAAGCGCTCAATGAGGGTGGCACTGGCCAGAAGCAATCCCTCTTGAACATTGTCATGGAGCTGAAGAAGGCCAGTAACCACGCGTTGCTCTTCCCCAACGCCGAGGCCAAGTTTATCAAGGAAAATGCCACCAAGGACGAGACGCTCAAGGCATTGATCACCACAAGTGGAAAGATGATGCTACTCGACCGACTCCTCACCAAACTGAAAGCTGATGGCCATCGTGTGTTGATCTTCAGTCAGATGGTTCACATGCTGGACATCTTGACGGACTATCTCAAGTTGCGCAACTACACATACCAGCGCCTCGATGGCACAGTTCCTGCGAGCGACCGAAAGATTGCGATTGATCACTTCAACGCTCCCAATAGCGATGATTATTGCTTCCTTCTGTCCACTCGAGCTGGTGGCCTAGGTATCAACCTAATGACCGCGGATACAGTCATTCTCTTCGACTCGGACTGGAATCCTCAAGCAGACTTGCAGGCCATGGCACGAGCCCATCGTATTGGTCAGCAAAAGCCCGTCAGCGTTTACCGTCTAGTCTCCAAAGATACCATCGAGGAGGAGATTCTCGAGCGAGCTCGCAACAAGCGTATGCTTGAGTTTATCACCATTCAGCGTGGTGTGACCGATCGCCAGCAAAAAGAGTTGAGCGACAAGATGAACCGCGCTGCCGCGGAGCCGACTTCTGCAGATGATATCAACAACATCTTGAAACGCCGAGGACAGAAGATGTTTGAGCAGTCCGGCAACCAGAAGAAACTCGAGGAGCTGGACATTGACGCCGTACTTGAAAATGCCGAAGAACACAAGACGGAGCAAGCGGCTGGTCTGACTTCTGATGGTGGTGCCGAGTTCCTCAAGAACTTCGAGTACACCGATGTAAAGATTGACCTCGAGTGGGATGACATTATTCCAAAGGAAGAGCTCGAGGTTGTCAAGGCCGAGATTCAGCAGCGCAAAGAAGAGGAGGAGACACAGAAACTTCTCGAGGAGAGCGCTCCTCGCAAACGCAAAGCAGCAGCCGCAAGCGCCCGTGAGCAACGCGCTGCCAAGAAGCGTGCAATGGAGGCTTCGCGCGACATCGAGGTCGATGATGACGAGCCATCTGAAGACGACAACGTCAAGCGCGATCCGAAGCGTCCACTGAACACGAAGGAAACTCGTAACCTCGTGCGCGCCTTCGAACGCTACGGCTCCATCGAGGAGCGTGGCGATGAGATGCTTCGTGCAGCTAAACTCGTGGGGCGCGACTTCGAAGTCGTGAAGGCTACTCTCAACGAGGTCATCACCAAGAGTCAGGACCTCGTGAAGCAGGAGCAAACGAGGCTGAAGAACTTGGAGGCTGAAGCCAACCGCCAAATCACCAAGAAGGACAAGAAGGCTGTTCTCTTTGACTTTGGTCAAGTCAAGAAGCTGAATGCTGAGACCATTATCGACCGCCCAGTCGAGATGCGGATCTTGAAAGAGGCTATCGATGCGGCCGGCGACTGGCGCAGCTTCCGAATCGCAGATGCTATCAAGCCTGCGAGCTACTCGTGTCCGTGGGGGGCACGCGAGGACGGTATGCTGTGCATTGGGATCTCACGCCACGGTTATGGTGCCTGGGTGCAGATTCGAGATGACCCCGATCTTGGTTTGACCGACAAGTTCTACCTCGAGGAGCATCGTGTCGACAAGAAGGAAGAGCGCAATAAGGCAGAGGAGAAGAACGCCAAATCTCCTGGTGCAGTTCACCTGGTACGAAGGGCAAATTATTTGTTGACCGTCCTGAAGGACAAGGCTGGTGTTGATCCTAATGCCAAGCGCTTAATGGAGAACCATCATCGGAACAACAAGAAGCATCACCTTAATATGGCTAGACGACAGGACAAGGCTGCCAGTGTCTCTGCGAGCCCTGCACCTTCAGGTCCTGTGCGCAAGGTTGTTTCCCGCGAAGCCGACCGACCGGTACATCGGACACACAGCAATAGCGAGAGCAGACATTCTGAGAATCGTCCTGACAGCCGACAGTACGACAAGAGTGGTCACGACCGCCCCAGGCATAGTGATCAGTATCGACCTTCTGAGGCCCATCGCAAGGAGCATCGCCACGACCGAGGCAGTGTCGATCGCCGTCCGCAGCACTCGGAGCGCAACGGCACGCCAGAGATACGGCGCAAGATCAGTGGAGATATGGACAGACCGCGTCCTTCCGAAGAGCGACCACGATCCCACAGCCAAAGCCAGACTCAGCTTCGCAGTGTCGACACTACGCCCAAACCTCTCAAAGAGAAGAAGCCCGATGACTTTATTGAGCGCAGACTTCGTCCTGTGCGCGACAACCTCAGTCGTCTCAAGAAGGCTACACCAAAGAACTACCCACAAAAGGAGGCCATGGTCAAGGTGCTCAAGGTCGAGCTGATCGCAATTGGCAACTTCATTCGCGCGGAGACTCGCGACAACAACGAGCTGGAAGAGCGTCTTTGGTACGTCCGATTTGCAATTCCACACATGCAATTCATGCTAACAGATATAGGTCGTACACGGTTAACAACTACTGGCCTCGTCAAAGTGTTACCGTCCCTGCAATCAAGGGCATGTACCAGAAGATGTTGCAGTCCGAGATGAACGGCAAGCAAGCTTCGAGCGCGCAGCCTACCAATGGACAAACCAATGGAGCTTAGGCTCATGCGGCGCATACCAACGCTTATCACATATATCATGGCACCATACAGGCGTTTTTTTGATTTTACGGTGGCATACAGGGACACTTCTGGAGCATAGCGTTGGTGTTTGGGCCTCGGCTGGACAATTCGCCATATGAACTGTCCCGGGCGGCGTCTGTTTTTCATTTCTTTCTTCTTTGCATACAACGCCCTTTGCTCGAGGTGCGTTTGAGACGGTGTTATTCAATTTGCACGGGCGGCGCTTGCTAAGGCTCAAAATATGGTAGTGTTGAACAGGCATGGCTGACATGGGCCATGTTCCATCTGATAGTGTTTCCATCCGAAGTAGACGCGTTCGCGACGAGTAGGTGAGTATTCGTAGCAGTGCATGGCATGTAGGCTCAGCATTCATATGCTGCAATGACAAGTGAGAAGCATACAACTGTCACTATGACTATCTAGACCGTGATTGAGATCAGGGCACACGAGCTGGACCAAGGGGGGTTTTGCTAGCGTAGGAGCGAGCCGATGTCGAGTGACGTCCAATGACAAGGGTCTTGAGGCGCACGTTGCTCCCCCTGGTCGTTCTGCTTGCACATGGCTTGCCGGCGCGACGCCATCACGGTGCCGAAGCGTGCAAGATACAGTAGACAGACTCGCGGATCCCTCCGACGTGAGTGTTGACTCTGCTATTCGAGCCTTCGCCATCTCGACACACAGTTTTGCCTGTCTGCCTGCTTGGCTCGCTTCGCCATGCGACTATGCGGGCTGCTGCTTTGGGCGACTGCACATGCTGCCCCGCCTAGCGCAGCAGTGGCAGGAACCAACCGCGTCTCTGGGGCATATGATGGCAGCAGCAGCACCTTATCCAAGGGCCGGCGGTTGACTGGGAAGTTCTTGCACATCACGGGTAAGTTGGGAAGGATTAGCCTGGCGCACCGAGGGCTGACTGAAGCATGCACAGACTTCCACCCCGATCCCTTCTACAAGACATATTCGAGCACTGCCGAGGAGGCAGCATGCCATCGCCAACGCGGGCCCGCCGGCATATACGGCGCAGAGACGTCCGGCTGCGACTCGCCATACTCGCTCGTCAACCAGACGTTCCAGTGGATCAACGACAACATCAAGAATGACATTGACTTCGTCATCTGGACGGGCGACTCGGCGCGGCATGACAACGACGAGGCGCTCCCACGCACGCAAAAGCAGGTCATACAGCAGAACGAATACATGGTCGCCAAGTTTGCCGACGTCTTCGGGCACGACGAGGACAAGCATGGGCGCGTCGACGAGTGGACCGTCCCCGTGGTCCCGACATTTGGCAACAACGACATCATGCCGCACAACATCTTCCAGGCGGGACCGAATCGCTGGACAAAGAAGTATCTGGATATCTGGAGGAGTTTCATACCCGAGGCACAGAGGCATCAGTTCCAGCAGGGTGGATGGTTCAGCGTCGAGGTCATACCAAGCAGACTAGCCGTAATCAGCTTGAACACCATGTAGGCCATTTCCTCTCTTTATGGTCGGCTAGCCGAAATACTGACGACAAGACAGCTACTTCTTCTCCTCCAACTCCGGCGTCGACGGCTGCGCAAACAAGCGCGAACCAGGCTACGAACACATGGAATGGCTCCGCATCCAGCTCCAGATCCTGCGCGATCGCGGCATGAAGGCGATTCTCATGGGCCACGTACCCCCTGCGCGAGTCGATAGCAAAGAGAGCTGGGACGAGACGTGCTGGCAGAAGTACACCCTCTGGCAACGACAGTTCAGGGACGTGATTGTAGGCAGCTTGTACGGACACATGAACATCGATCACTTCATGCTGCAAGACTTCGAACAGATCAGCAAAGACGCAGAGAAGGGAAGAATGGCGAGCGGTGCGACGTCAAGTAGTCTGAAAGAGGAGGGCAGAGTTGACCTGTACGAGGACGGCGAGGTTACAGTCGCTTCCGCGTCGGATTACCTCTTGGACCTAAGGCAAGCGTGGGCTCAGCTTCCGGTGCCGCCCAAGAAGTTGAACAAGAAGTCGAACAAGAAGTCGAACAAGAAGTCGAACAAGAAGTCTCACAAGAAGTCTCACAAGAAGTCTCACGCACAGACCGATTTGGAGCATGGGGATGAGCTGTCGGCTTGGAGTCGGTTTGTGTCCATATGGAAGACGTCAAAGAAGGGCAAAGCCGACAAGAGCGAGAAGAAGAAGTACTTGGAAAAGATCGGAGGCAAATATGCAGAAAGATACAGCGTGACCCATGTGTCGCCCAGCCTCGTACCGAACTACTACCCTACCCTTCGCATCATCGAGTACAATATAACCGGCCTCGAGGATCTCTTCTGTTCCAGTGACACCAACACATCAAACCAGCCATTGCCGTTCTCAGCCCAACAGCCAATCTCCGACCGTGAGGCCCTAGACGACGACACCGAATACCTCCAAGACATCGAAACCCAACTCAAGAACAAGAAACACAACAAAAAAGGCCCTCGCAAGTACAAATTCAAAGTCCCAGCCGGCCCCTCCACTTCCTCGCCTCCAGGTCCCGCATACTCCCCGCAAGTCCTCACATGGACCCGGTACACCCAGTACTTTGCCAACCTTACCCGTATAAACAACGACTTCGTCGAGTCCAGCGCGCCCATCTCGCAAAACCACAACACCCCGCACACCATTTTCGGTATGAACGTCACTTCAGATGGTAAGCTCGATGCAAGCGGCTGGAAAGAAGGCAAGCACGGAAAACACCAAGGCAAACAACCGCGTCCAGAACCGCATCCCAAGGAATTCGTGTTTGAAGTTGAGTATGATACCAGGAAGGACAAAGGGTTCAAAGATTTGACGGTCAGGAGGTGGGTCGAATACGCAAGGAAGATTGGACGTGCTGAGACATCATCTGTAGTGTCAGCAGAGCAAGACGCTGAGTACGAGGAAGAAGTAGAAGGGCAAGGAAGCGACGAGGATGAGGAAGAGGCAGAAGAGGGATCAAGCGATGAGGAAACCGACGAGGATGAGGTAGATGCATCGAGGCAAGGAAAGCATGGCAAGAAACACAAGAAGCACCATCATAAAACTTCGAAGGAGTGGTATACGTTTGTTAGGCGCGCATTCGTCGGGACCATGAACCACAAGGATATAAAGCAGCTCTTTGGTGCGAGGGAGACAGTCGAGAAGACAGAGCAAGAGGTTATGGAGTTGTGAAGGAGAAGCGGTCCTGGTGCTGGTGTGGATTGATACCCTGGGCCGGCTGACGTGCCCTCGAAGCATATGTTGCATTTACAGAGTCATTCTTTATTTAGCGTGCATACAGTGTATGATGAACTATGTTTAGTGATGCCTGTTTATTAATTTGTTGCACATTCGATCGATGGACGAAGTGACACAAACTATAACAGTAATGCGGGAATTAACAACCCCCTCGACTGATGGTAACATCATGCTCTGGACTGCAAAACTCAGGCATAGACGCACGCTCACGTGTCTCTTCCTCTTAGTGTACCTTCTTCACTTGTTGCTCCCGCGCTGGCACGAACCTCTTCCTCACAGCCTTGACCATCTGACTGAACCAGTAGAAGTTCAGCAAACTCAAAGCCGTATTGCCGACCAAATACACAGCGACAAGCGACATCGGCAGGTCGCCCATGGCGCAGCCAGAACCTTGGGAGTCTAAGATGCTCGTGTTGCCTTCGCATTTCTCATCGCCGAAGAATGAGCCCATCGGTTTATGCGTTGACGTTGTCAATGCCTTGTAAATGTCCGAGTATATCAAGATCGACGAGTATGTGCCCCAGACAATGCGGCAGCTGAAGAAGGTGAGGAGCAAGGCAATGCCGTTGTAAAGTTGTAGCTTCGAGCCAGTCATGCCCAACTTGTCACAGAACCAGTGGATGTTAAGGAACGGTGTTGAAAGCTCGTACAGGACGAAGGAGAGGCCATAGTAGTTGCCGAAAGGCTTCTGACTGGGCATTAGTCCCTGCTGCCGTACCGTTGATGGTGGACTTACGAAGCCAATGCAGGTAACTGCCAGAGCTCCAATAGCATGCAGCAATGCACTTGGACCCGCGAGCGACATGTATTGCGCAGAGATCTGGAGATCCCAGAGGAAGTATCCAGCTGCAAAGCCCTGCACCATGCCAGATGCGGGAGTATAGCCCCACAGTCGGCCCTTCCAGTCCATCGCATGCCTCTCTTCGTCTCGAAAAATGACCCACAAGGCAGCGGTGTTGATGAACAGTGCTTGGATCATCGATACCCAGTGAATGTCCCAGTTGAGTCGCGTGCGCTTGTTGAAGCCTCGGTACGTGCCTGGGCACACCAGCTGCGATATGGCTGGAGACAGGACATGAAGGATGAAATGGTACCCGAGAAACCCTAGGAGGATCTCGTGGACGTGGTACGGTACGGTGGTCAAGCCGAACTTTTCAGCCAAAGGCTCACTAAGCTGTACGAGTAGAGAAGGCGGAGGAATTGGATCCCTCATGTTGGGTCGGAGTATCAGATCGACTACAGTCATAGCATCAGCTGTGCGTGGAGACTTGCACACCGGGGGGAGGTTGACCCTTTATGCTCCAGTCCTCATGATCACTTCTTATGCGAGGGCCCCGCCAGTATTCACCGGGGCGGTGTGTCTGAGATGCAGCATTTCTGACAGGCTGTGCTTCGGGAAGAGACGATGCCGCAGCACCTGTGATCCCTAAGTCTACGTGCGGCGCTGGGGATCGGCAGGCTTGTGCCAAGCATGTCCGGAGCCATGCGGCACTCGTGCTGCGTGCGTGCATCCACCTTTAATCCAACAACGTCCCATAACAGCACCTCCAACATCGCTCGCTGCCACCCACGGCGTCTCTATATCCCGCTACATCTCGCCTAGCGCTGTGTAGGTCCTATCCACGCCCTCGAAATGGCGTCACTGGAAGGCAAGCCCTTCGAGAGAAGACTAACGACCGATGTCTTTTGCAGCGGTCTCGAGCAGCTCCTTTGAGACCATCACTCGACGACGCCTGGTGGTCGCCTACCGTCATCAGACTTCTCATCGGCGTCGGCACCGGGATCGGAGAAACCTTGTCGCGACCCCCCCACACACCGCCTGACTTTTCTGCCGCCTAAGCAACCGAAGCTCCAACTTTTGGGCAGCAACCACAACAACACAACACGACACTTGCGCGCGCCATCGCGAGCCACCGACTGTCTTGGGAGCAATCAAAGTCCCGGTCGCTTCTCGCCAAATCTGCTGCAAGCATCGGCGCATTGCTCAAAAGCGTCACGTTCTCCGCAAGCCCGTGATACCAGAAGTCGTAACAGCAGTCCCGTCTACAATTGCACTGTATCGCCTACTTGATTACAACAATTCCCGTCAACCGCGCCATTCCATAACTATGTCTACCTCAGCCACAGCAGCCATGATCCAGGACGAGGTTGATCGCTTCATTGACGACATCGATGCTGTCAATGTGCGCCCTGTTGAGCCCGTCGCTGACACCTCTAGCAAGAAGCGCAAGAAGGCCGATGATGAGCCGGTATGTGACGCGGTTCTGGAGGCATCAGACAGGCACTGACGCACACTCCGCAGGCTATCAAGAAGGCCGCCAAGGTCCAGGAGAACCGTGCTATCTACGTTACCAAACTTCCGCTCGACACCAACGAGGTCGAGATCAACGAGGTCTTCTCCAAGTACGGCATCATCGACCAGGGCGCTGATGGCAACAAGCGTATCAAGATGTATACTGATGACGAAGGCAACTTCAATGGAGAAGCTCTGATCGTATACTTCAAGAAAGACTCAATCAAACTAGCCATCGACATGCTTGACGATTACTACTTCAGGATCGAAGAGCAGAACAACGGCACCATTCGTGTTAAAGAAGCTGACTTCTCATACAAGCGGAACAAGGACTCAGAGCAGATCGTGTCAAAGCTTACACGCAAGGACAAGAAGGCCTCCGAGCGTAACCGTGCTGACCTTAACCGGTACGTGTCATACCATGACTTTTGTCGCATGTACTGACTATTCCATAGCAAGCTCGCCGAGTGGTCCGACAACGAGGAGGAAGTCGCCGAGGTCTTTGCGCCGAAGAAGAACAAGTGGGCCAAAGTCTGCATACTCAAGGGCCTCTTCACTCTCGAGGAGTTGGACGACGACATCGAGGCATATGCCGACATCAAGACGGAGCTGCGCGAGGAAGCTGAGAGGTTTGGCGACGTCACCAACGTCACCTTGTTCGACAAGGAAGTCGACGGCATCGCCACGGTCCGCTTCCGCGACTTCGAGAGTGCCGAGAAGTTCCGCAAGAAGTGCAACGGACGCCTCTTTGCTCGCCGCGAGCTCGAAGTCACCATTGCCGAGGAGAAGCCTAGGTTTAAGAAGAGTGCTCGTGGCGGGGACAGCTCTGATGAGGATCGCTTGGAGAAGGTTGCGCAAGCCTAAGGCTTCGGGGCAGAACGCAGGTGGCGATTGGCAGGGGACGCGTCTATCTGAAGAGAAATGAGACGCTTGATATGAATGTCTGGAAAACGACGATACCCACGTTGTACTAGGTACAAACGTAATAGGCTTGTAGGCCTCGATGTCTTTCCAAGGCATCCTTGACACTCTCTTGTGCTCCCTGTATATCCTCTATGTCTTGTGTGCCCTTGTCCTCATGTGTGATACGTCGAGGCTATACAGGCTATACTGTAGCAAGATCGCCCGGGTTGTGCCACTATCAAGATGGTTCGATGGCGCTCGTATCGCCCGCCCAAGGACCACCTCGAACCAGCCTATCGACCCAATGCTTTGCACGCCTCTTCGAAATCTATGGCTTCGTCCACACTCTTCATTGGTCCGCCCCATTTCACGAGGCCCCGCTCATCGATCGCATAGGCTCCTCCAGTCTGCCACCTGCATCCTCCTTCGCCGACCGCTTGGCCCCACACGCCTTCGTTCTTGCCAAGCATGACCTGATTGTAACCATTTCTCGGGTTCAATAGATGACCCCAGTTTGAGATGCCCAAGCCCCAGAGCGAATAGAGTTCTCTGTTCTGATCGACCACCACGTCTACATTCCAGCCTCCGCCGACTTTTCGAAGCCACTCGTCTGTCGCTTGCTGTGTGCAGTGCGAGACGGCGATGAAGTGGATGGAAGTGTGCCGATTCGCTAGACTGCGCATGTGGACAAACAGCTTCTCCGTGACTAGGGCTCGTCGTCAGCTCATGCTCGTGTGGTGCGGGTAGATGTCGTCTCCAGACTCCTGGTCCTGGCTTCGAGTACACCTACATGGACATCCACAGTATCTTAAGAACAAGACTACGACTGGTCGGCCATCCACGGTCGGGAACGTGAGCTTTGGATTTGATTGTGCTCTCTCGCCAACGATCGGTGGCTCGCGAACTGGTGCTGATGCCGGCGGAGGGGCCTGCCAGGACGAGAATGCTTTTGGCGGCCATTGCATATTTGCGAAAGGGTTCGCGAGGCCCCCATCTCCCGATCCATCTGGCGCTCCCTTGGTGTTCCCGGCTCCAAAAGGGTTGTCCTTGGGTAGGGAGAGGCTCCCTAGACCAGCCCTCTGCAAGGCGATTTTGGTGCCAATCTTGTTCAAGAAGGACATGGTTGTGTTCGTGCGTACGAGCGTGCAACTCTAGGCGAAGGCGGTGCTGCTTATGTATCTATCGGCGATAAAGTCACGGTGGGGGGAATGCAGAAACGAGAGCTGAGGCGAGCTGAGCGGTGGTCGCATGTGCCGACATGATCTCGCAGACTGGCTGCGCTTCAGCAGCGGGCCAGGCGTTGTGCCTCAGCTGAAACGGGGCATGTCGCACGGACTGAGGGCTGGCGTCTGGACTCTGGAACCAGCACCGGATAAGACGCCGAATCGCGGGCTCACGTGTCGGCCAGGCTTGTAATTGGTGGGGGAGGGCGCTCATGTACTCGACGAGCATCATCAACAACGATGAAGACATGATGAAGCGGGCCAAGGGCTGGAATCAGCGCTCCTATCTATGCTTCAAGCAAGCAAGATCTCTACAACGCGTCCTCGAAACACTGCTACTTGCATGTTGGGTATCCTAAACCTTGTACACAAAGGAAAATCTACGCCAGCGGCCGACAAACACGAGCCTCAGAGAATCGGCCTGACGCCATTTACGTCTTGTAAGCAAACATTGCACGGCACTCAAGCACAGTCTGCCTTTCGACACATTCTTGGATGATGTGCGCATCTTCCCACCACCACTTGGGCTCACCTGGAATCTCGTCCACGAATGGACCCCAGACATCTTTCCACAGGGCTCTTCCAATGGTGGTAGAAAGCTCTTTGTCGACGTCGAATGCAAAGAGATCATTTGCGCACGGTAGGGCAACATTTGGCTCGTCCTCTGGACTTGTCAAGTCGAATCCAGCGTCGGCCAGCCAGTTCGGTACCAACAGGCAGGGCTTGGAACAGCGAAAGAGTCTCTCCAGGTTGGTTGCCAACCTGTCCTCGATCCACGTTCGCAGAAGTGGACCGGTGGTCTTACGCACAGGTGCCGCATCCATGATTCTGATTTCTAGTAAGCCACCGGGAGCGAGCAGCTTGTAGCATTCGCGGAAGAGCTCAGGCAGCTTAGATGATGGGACTAGTGATGGCAACGTCGAGGCTCTGATATGAGAGAAATAATTCTCGGGGTACGGTAATGGCACGGCCCCATACTCGCGAATGGTCAAGTAAGACACGTTCGCCGGAAGCGTGATAGGACGCTGTGGCTTTGTCGTTAAAAAGTGTACCGTTTGGTGCGGATGCATGGCCGAGACTTGGAACACCTCCGCTGACGACACGTTAGACGAGCACGACATGGTGACTCAGAAGCACAACGCTGACTTACACAGATTTCCATATAACTCTAGGATCCTTCCTGTTTTACACTTTGGTTTCGGAGCTTGTCGCACTTTGCCGAAGTTCTGCATCTGAAAGCCCGTCAGAAGCCAAAGCTGCTTTTCCAGTGCCTGCTACGCCATGGTCAGCCCATTTCTCAGGTACAACAACGTCCTCCATAGCCTACCTCTTCATCAACGTCTTCACCGGGATGATCGTCTTCGGACCTGCGCTCTCCATGCGACGGATGAAGCGTTGGAAGCGGGTGAGCTCAAATGTGCTGTGATGAGCCGCGGCAGATTGCTTAACCGACAACTTTGGAGACAAATGCACGCCCTGCGGCACTCCACGGGGGCTGAGACATTCCCATTGCGCCAATGGCAAATAATCCGTTCTTGCCTCTGACTCGGCGGTCTCAAGAGCACGATAGTCCACTTTCTCTACGTGTCTGGGTCCTAGACCTGCATCATGTAGTTTCAGAGATCCGAAGTCAAGCGCGCCCTCGACGATGACTGGACACGGTCGCCTTCACAGGGTCAGGCATAGAAATTGATGAAGACGAGCGATAGTTACCTTCTCTCTCGGACAGCAAATTGGAGACTCGATATTGATGATGCGTCTTCGCGATCGGCGGCGATCGAACTAGCTCTCGTTCTACACGCCACAGAAGCACTTGAGCCTCTTCGTTGCTGCTGAAACGGCTCTTCATTGAGCTCAGCTTTAACTGGTGTCTTCACTTCCCACCGTCGATCTTCTAACACTTGTTCAGCTCATTGAACCGATTTTGGGAGGCGAGGAACTCACGTGAGAAGCGGGCATCTGTCGAAGCGGAGCGCCCGGATGATGTATCGCCTGCTAGCTCTGGTACCTCGTTGAGTGGCAAATCAAGATGTCCCCCAGACGGTAAGGTAGGAGAAAGAGTTGTAGCATATGTCCAAGATGGTTGTAATGCAGGATCCCTTAAGCTGTGTGGAAGCTTCTCGCCCACAGTTTCCGAATTGGAACGGGTTTGCTTTTGCGAGTTGGTACTTCGATGCGACGCAGGCCTCAGGATATTGGGCTTCAAATCCTTCGCTTTCTTGAGACTCGAAGTCCACCATAACTCTCGTTCGCCGGAGATGGAGCTTCTGGAACTTGTCGAGGTTTTGATCGAGTTGGATGTGCTTGATCGCTCGCGGGCTTTTCGCTCTCGCCGCTCACCCACTGTCTCTCTGCCTGGCTCTGTCCAGGACAAGTCGGCGGAAAACATGGTCGTGAACACTTGCAGGTCGAGTGGGGAACGAACCACGTAATGAAATATCAATATCGATCCTGGCGCAGAACGAGCGGAAGAGTGGAGAAGTACCCTGAGCCTCGAGGATCGTACATCAAAGTCTAGGAAAGGTAGTTAGACAGCCATCAGGGATCCGGGGAGATGGTGTAGCAGCCGCTACAGCGGCCTGCACAACGGCTGCTGCTGCCGGAGCTTTTGAGCAACAAAGTCGTCACACAATCCCGGGCGTGGCTTATTGGCTTATTAAAAGTAACGAAGACGCCGAAACCAAGATCTTGGACCATCCGCGCTACTGCATCAAGCTGTTGTACCTTTGCCAGGGCCTGTTAGCGGTCCGTGAAGACAATCAAGTACCACTTCATGTTTGCTGGTAATCATTAGTTCCCACGTGGACTACGCGTGCGATTGAACCCAAAGCGACAATTGTTAGGCCGAAACGTAAACGCCCGAGTCGTACCATGGACACAAGCGCGAAGCCAGGTTGCCCCCGACAGGTTGTCCGGGCTTCAAGGGCGGCTGTGGCTTGTTCATGCGTGCAAAGATAAGTAAAGTCTAATTGGACATGGAGCGGTCAGGTGTTGCAGAGAGCCACCGACCTGAGACAGTCTCTCAACCCGCGTACTCGTGTGAACGATGTCGGAATGGGAAATGGATTCATCATGTGCAATCTCTAACTACCGATCACGCCAAGTTGACACCGGTGCAGGTAAACCTGCAGAGACTGGCGGAAACGGCGCAAGAGACAAGCTGCACGCAAGACTTGCGTATGGCCAAGGATGTACGGGACTTACCACCTTTCCGTCGTTTCGCAGGCCGCACGAGTGGGTCTCCTTCCAGTCATGATCCGCAGCTCGGCTGTTCCTGACCAGCATCACAGGGGACGGGACGCATGTCCTTGACTCGCTTCCGCAAGCCACCGTTGCACGGCCTGGACCTCCCGTCTCGAGTACGACATTCAGAACTTCAGCTGCACAACCACGCCTTTCCGCTGTCGGACACGGCTTGCAGTGCACTTGCATCGCCGCCACAAGCACCCATGCTGTCATTTTGGTTTGACAGCTCATCAGCCGATGATTTGATCTGATCGCCCTTGTGCCTGGCTGCTGCACTTGAAGCTTGTTTGTCGATCGTGCATCTTTGACTTTTTTGGTCGAAACGTTGGAACTTTGTTTCGCCTGTCGTTCCTTCTTACCAACTTCTTTTTCCCCACCATCCATGGCTTGACATCTTGCATCGTTATCTGTTGAATTGAGCCGGCGTCGCTAGCTCATATTCGGTGTCTTTACCTGGGCATGTTTGCTTCACTCGGCGGCCACGATATCGAAGGACCCTGATAGCGGCGAAGCAGGAGCGACTTTCAGTCCTCACGTCTTACTTCTTTAACAGACCCTGGAGTCATTTCACCTCTACCTGAACCTTGGAAGCCTTTCTCTTGACCAGCAATAATGGAGAGCATTCGGCGATCCATCGACAGGTTCAACACTGCCGTAGGAGCGTCAACGTTCGGACGAATCTTTCGTCTCGAGGGCTGCGGTCATGTAAGAACTACTCGGACACACTTCGTGGATACTTACTCATGTCTCTGAAAGGACCAGGAGATCAGGCACACGAAGTTTACAACCGAGCTTCGGGCTGGCTTGACCACTTTCTTCACGATGTCCTATATCATTGCGGTCAATGTAGGTGTCATCGATTCATGGCGAAGCGCTTCGCTGACCTCTCAAGGCCTCTATTCTTGCGGACAGCGGTGGTGACTGCGTATGTAATAACAATGACGGGTCAGATCCTTTCTGTCTTCAAAATGCAGAATACGAGATTTGCAAGCAAGGTACATTGCTCTTCTGTAGTCCTCGACTCTGCGACTAACTCAAAGGCAGAACTCAGTCGCTCGCTTGTCACTGCAACGGCAGCCATTGCAGGCTTGTCATCGTTTCTGTTCGGCTTCCTCACGAACATGCCGGTGGCTTTGGCGCCCGGCATGGGGCTCAATGCCTACTTCGCATATCAGATTGTTGGCTACCATGGGGACGGCATAATTTCATACAATCTGGCACTCACCGCAGTTTTCATCGAAGGTTTTGTGTTTGTCTTCTTATCGTTGATTGGTATGAGACAATGGTAAGCAAATTGGAATGTCCGACTTGTATACAAAACATGCACTGACTACGTACACCGGCATACAGGCTTGTCAAGATCATACCAGTATCTCTGAAAATTGGGGCTGCCTGTGGTATTGGTCTCTTCCTCGCCTTGATCGGCCTCAGTAGCTCGGAAGGCATCGGCGCAATCAGTGGTGGCAAGGCCACTCCGCTACAAATTGCTGGCTGCCCTGATCAATATGTCAAAGACGGGATATGCGTGAGCCATAAGATGACCTCACACACCATGTGGCTCGGCATAATGGCGGGCGGAATCGTCACCGCGTATCTCATGGCATACAAGGTCAAGAGTGCGATGATCGTGGGTATACTACTCGTCTCAATCATCTCATGGCCGTAAGTACATTGCTTCGCCCCAGACGGTCCTTCAACCTGACCCCACATAGGCGCGGGACTTCCGTAACCTACTTTCCACACAACGACGTGGGCGATAATAAATTCAACTTCTTCAAAAAGGTCGTTGAGTTCCAGCCCATCAAGCAGCTCAACGTCCTCGACTGGAACATCACGGATGATCCAGGGAACTTCGCAATGGCGCTCTTCACATTCCTTTACGTAGACATCATCGACTGTACAGCAACGCTTTACAGTATGGCTCGATTTTCCGGTGTTGTCGACCCCGAGTCCGGCGACTTCCCCCGCTCGACGCTTGCCTATTGCACTGATGCGTTCTGTATCTCAATCGGCGCACTTCTTGGTACCTCGCCTGTCACAGCATGTAAGTCACATCCCAAAGCTCCTGCTTCGGGCCGCTAACCTCGGCTCAACAGTCATCGAGTCAGGAGCTGGCATCGCAGAAGGCGGCAAGACAGGCCTGACTGCCATGACTTGCGGCATCTGCTTCCTCATTTCCATGTTCTTTGCACCCCTGTTCGCGTCCATCCCGCCATGGGCAACCGGATGCACCCTTATTCTTGTAAGTTCAACGGTGTCTGGGAAGAAGCAACCACTAATTTGCCACAGGTTGGGTGCTTAATGATGCGCCAGATCACCAACATTAATTGGTCCTACATTGGCGACGCCATCCCAGCCTTCGTAACAGTCATGTTCATCCCCTTTGGCTACAGCGCAGCCTATGGCTTGATCGCCGGCCTCATGGTTTACACTGCCCTGAACGGCATGATCTACATGACCAAACTGGCTTCCCGCGGACGCATCGTGCCTGACGACGAAGACCATCGCGAATATTGGACTAGTAAGTCTCCCTTGCCCTTCACGGTCTCGGCAGACTAGCGCTAATGCACGATTCAGTCAAGCCACACGGCCGACTACCCTGGTTTTTCACGGCTAGTCAGGCACTTGCAGATCAGGTCCGCGGACGCCGCGCTAATCGCACACACACTGCTGCGTCGAGTCGCATGAGGGAGGACGATGGCTGGGAGTACCAGGACCGCCTGGGGAGCAAGGCCTCGAATCAGGACGCCGAGCTTCAAAGGGTGGTCGTCCAGGCGTTACCGGCCAATCCTAGTGGTGAGAAGGTGTTGAGGAAAGATATCAGGTGAAGGCCGCTTTCGGATTGATTCTCGCGGCGTTGGAAGGATCGACATAACATTTTCCGTACACAGTACGTTACTTTTTCGCTCGAAAGCAATGATACCCAGCAGGTTCTTTCACGAATGCGAGATACAAACGCCAGTCCGTCTCCCGCACCCGCGCCTTGCGCAAGTGTTGATCCATGAGGCTAGAATTGAACCATCACTTCCTGATCGAGCGAATCTCGCACTTGACGAGTTTGTGCCGTTGCCCCGCTAAATAATGTTTGCCGGACGGTTAGATAGTTTCCTCCACAGTCCATGTAAAACAAAACGGGAATTAGCGAGGATGCGCATCTCCGCGCTTTGAGGATTGCTGGGAGTCAGGGCGGAGAGTTGCTTATTCGAGTGGCATCTGCATATCCCTTAAACGCGAAAACAACCGCTTTGTGACCATGAGGCAACCAACCTTGGAAGTCTGAATGAAGGATATGGTTAACGAAGCTAGCCATTTGCGACCCCATCTCATCCTTCGCGCGTGATGTTCCTATAAGATCTGCACGTCAAGTACCGGTTGGTGCTTGCTCCGACCTTGGTCCTGCCTCCCTCCTCGCCTCGCATCCATATCCCTGGGAGTGATCGTCTTCACGAGTAAGGACCCCTTGGCTGAACTTCAACGTTTCCTTGCTTTCCCAGCATCACATCCACATCTCCACAGAAATAGCAATACCCCCGAGACGAGACATTTGAGTCGTGTGGCTCATCAGCAGATCTCCCCGCCATCAACCTGATATACCGAGCCAGTGGTGTAGCTGCTGTCATTAGAAAGCAGGAATCGAATGAGCTTGGCCACTTCTTCTGCTCTTGCACGGCGGCCCAGGACTGCATTGTTCGGCAGTTGGAAGCCGAGTTCGTTATCGAGCGCGTGCATCAGGGGTGTGTCTACGAAGCCGCTAGCATGAACGGTTAGCTTTGTTTTCGGACAAATATTGCATCGTGTATAGCTCGAGTGCCAGCACAGGTCCTCGAAGCAGAGAGAGACAGGAAGGGCTTCCCGTGATGGAAGTGAAAACGGAGCTGCTGCCAGAAACTTTGGATTCTGCAGACCGCTTGGGCAAAGGGGCAGCGCTTATCTCATAAATCAGACGCTCCGCAACATGCAGCAGCCAATCAGAGGCTGCAGATCT
>TARA_R110002003_G_scaffold72_9_pt1 | contig 33218 bp, 37 predicted proteins | sample TARA_R110002003 | Tara Oceans TARA_R110002003 (sample SAMEA4396441) | marine metagenome | biome: Westerlies Biome; feature: [SRF] surface water layer (ENVO:00010504); material: water (ENVO:00002006), including particulate matter (ENVO:01000060) such as... | depth 5 m | reverse complement strand
CTACGCGGCAACGATAATCATTCTCGGCACTTAGCAACGACATGAATATGTCGATTATGAACTCCTTGCTGGGTATAATGGATACGGCCAGTGTGGCGGCACAATGAAGCCATCTTGCTCAAAAGCAAGGATTACATCGTGCCACAGGTACTCATGACCAGATCACGTAGTTCTATGGGAGTATCAGAAAATTCATAGTCAAAGCGAAGTCGTCCTCCAGTGGTGCAATATCGTCGCGCAAATCAAGAAGGAGCTGGGTGGTCGAGCTGGCCCAAGCGTCTGTGGTTTCGCGTTTCTGCGTTCTGTTATTGTCGTGCGCCTCGCGAACCAGTCGCGCTTGACGACTGTAGGTGGAAACATCTTTGTTGTAAACTGTATTTGCTATGGTGTCTTGAGTCGCAATACGTGATGGGAAGTGTTGGCTAATCGGTGCCGGGACTCGTGACGGACCACCTGGGCAGCTGCTTAGTCACAACTGCAAGTGTCCGCGAGCTAGTCTAGCTCCTCGTGGTTAGTTAAGCCCACGTTTCTGCCTTCATGAAACACAACACCGACGCGTCACAACACAGCTTTGCTTCCCCTCTGGACCTTACCCGTAACTTTCCTCTGCTCCTTCTCCTTCTCCTTTGCCCTTGCTGAAATCCACCATACACTCCCACATGGTGTTGTTGAAAAGTTCCCAACCGTTGGGCGTGAGGCGGATTGAAGTGGGCGTTTGCAAGTATGACACTTGAAGGGCCTTAATACAACCCTGTGGTTCATCTTAAGACCGTAGAAACGCTGACTGTCCCTTGGACATATACATGCCAATGAGACATCCCATCGCAGTCGTGACGGATCGAATAATCTCGGAATCGTCACGGCGATTACTTTGCGAACATGTCCACAATAAAGAGGCTTCATAGACTACCTTCGAGTGCAATCTTTAAGCCAAACCGCTTTAGTCTTACAGTGTTCTGTGCACCACGCCACAATGAAGTCACTTCTGTCATTGCCCAATGAGCTATTCCAGCACGTAGCTTCACTCCTGCCATTCTCTGCATTTCTCAGATTGGGATGCGTGAACCGTCGACCAAATCACATCTGCAACGACCGTCTCGTGCTCCACGATATCGCCAAGAACGTGCATCACAACATCAATGGCGCCACTCACTTCATTTTCGACAAGTATGCTCAGCCCAGCTATGTCAATCTTCGTCTCGAGCAGCTCGAATGGGTCGATTCCGAGCCGTTACTCGGAGGTACATCAGTCCGGATACCCAGCGAAGCAGCGCATGTGGTCGAGCGATGCATTAATTCCGCTTTCACGAAACTCGACGACTGGACTTTGCGAACTTCAAAATACGATAATGGCTACGACCTTGCCGACTAGTTGCCGATACTGCTCGTGTTGCGTCACCCGGCAACTCTGGCGCCGGAGCCCAACACATTTCTGCGGGTACATGGCAAGGTAAGCGGTAAGTCCACTGAGGGTATGAATCGAGACTTTTTTGGCCGGCTGTTTGGAAGTCCCAGCCGTCCGGCGCCACTCTCACCGGATGAGGAACGACAATTGGCAGATTTCATCAATGTTAACTTCATCATCACATATGTCACGCTCCAGCGCTTGAGTACGACTCGGGACCCTAAAGAGGTCATTCGACTGTTCGAGAAATTGTTCTTCCCAGAGGGTTCGGAGGATGCATCAACGACTGGAAATACTGTCAAGCGCCTGTGTGAGCGCACACCCGAGTATGGCATCAAAAAACAACCTTGAGTCTCGAACAAGTATCGTCGCTAGTCCCGCCTATGGCTATCGGACTTGCTGTGCAATTCTGTGCTATCGACCATCCTGGCGACCTTCCGAAGCCACTATCGATGTCATTCTGGACCTTCATGGGCATCCCCTCCAACGTCAAAGGTTGCGCGCTTGACTTTAGCAGGTGTCACTAGAGTAAGATGACGAGTCCAGACTTCCTGGCTGGTCGGTGGTTGGGATACTATACCGATCAACGACGATTTCGCCGGCGGCCACGTCGTTCCAGCTTTGATCCGCCTATGTGCGATATCCGCATGGACGCCCATGATCCATCGGCCCATGACAGCGCCTCAAACCATGTGACGGCGAAGATCGATCGACGGACCAAAGGATTTGACTCACATGGAGAGTTCACACTCGAAGAACGTGTATGCGAGGACGGAACGGTCATTATTGTCAAGAGATACATTATCGCAGTCTGGTCATGGACTTGGACCGGTCACGTTACACCCTTTGGAGTTGTTGGTATTTGGAGCAATCAGCGTTACTTGGGAGGGTATTTTTGGACATGGAAAGAAGAGTGGTGTTAGGTCAGGTACAATCATGTTTCGGGCCATACCTTGCGGGCTTCAAGGCTCGTACAACAAATTTCCGCCGACACACCTGTTGCACACGAACAGGCCTTCAGGATCCACTCTCTTCTTTACCTTTTCCAGCTTCGGGTACTTTTCTCCCCAAAACGTTTCTTGCCAGAACGGTTCGTACGGGTTTGCCTCGTTGACATAAGTCCCACCATCTCTACCGACGATCTGCGCCAGTCTGTTGCTGATTTCCACGGCCCGGAGCTTCTTGGAATGTTTTTCGGACTCCTTAGCGTCGTCGGCCCAGTCTGTTCCTAGGCTAAACAAGCCCCGTGAATGTTTCCAAATCGAATGCGCCGCGGTGTTATCGCGGTTGCGCGAATCCACTTTGCCAACTGCATCCTACTATCAGTCGTGGTTCAGTTCATGTAATCACGCGCAGAGACTTACTGAAGTTGAAGCCAGCATGAAAATCTGGGAACTCATCCAAAATCACACTCAGCAGACTTTCCGCCTTGTTGCTTAGCACCTCGGCAGTTAGCAACCGGCTTGTATCAATCACGTTCGTTGCGATGTTCGGGTCTTGCAGGAAGGCGTTGCAGTACTCGATCCAGGTTGGGAAATCGAACGCCCCAGCCAGTTGTTGGACATCCGTTACGTTACCTACCTCTTTGAGGATCGCGGTGGTCTCAGTAGCTGTCACATTCGTACCATTCGGTTGAAGAAAGATCAATCCGATGGGTTCACCGAAAGTTGCATATCCGGTGAAGCCGAGATCTGTGATGCGCGGGATTGCTTTCAAGATTCGATGCAACACCTCACGACGAGCCGCAACCGAAGTGGTATTGTATTGAGCCGCGACAGTCTTGATGTGTGTCGGCAGTGGCTGCGTCCTATACGTGATTGAGGTAACGATTCCCCAGGAGTTGCCGCCTCCACCGCGAATAGCCCAAAAGTGCTCGGCGTCGGTATGCTCATTGAGGACCTTGGATTCGCCGGTCGCCGTGATAATTTCTACCTCGAGAACATCTTAATTTGGTGTCAGCTGCGCCAAACATCTCGAAACCATTTGAACCTACTGTCGATACCCAGCCCATAGAAGTGGCTCCACGGCGAGTGCCCACCGCCGGTAAACCATCCACCTGCCGCTCCGACTGTTCTCGCACTCCCGCCCACAACGATGCGGTCGTTTCGATCAGCATCTCGATATACATCAAGCCACTGCTCTCCCGCTTGCAGTGTCACAGCCGGTACACCTTTCACACCTTCTTGCCCCCCATGCGGCACGAACGCATCATGCCACTTTCGGCCCTTCATGTAATGCGTCCAAATCGCAATTGCGCCTTTTCCACTCGATCGACCCAGGTGGTCATGTCCAGTATTCTTGACTGTAAGGTACAAGTCGTTTCGCGCCGCCCATCGGACAGCTTGCTGTGCGAGCTCAACGGTGGACGCATTGACAGTGTAGTGAGCCACCAATCCCTGCTCGCATGGCGCCGAGATGGAATCGTTGATGAAGCATTGGGAGGGCCCGAGTTCCCAAAGAATGGCGGAATACGCGCCGGGCTGCGCGGTGCGCCAGTCGCTGGATGTCCAGTTGGCTTGCGTGATGGCGCAAAGCGCTTGGTCGTACGTGGGGTTGTGACAGACGTGTGCAGATGGACGGGAAGCGATTAATTGACCATTTATCGATGCATTAAAGGAAGACCACGCTGCGGGAGAAGGCCAACAAGCGTCCTCAGCTCTGCATCGTTGGTGATACTGGGTTGCGGTGCTTGACCTGGATACGAGCGGCAGGAGGATGAAATGAGTGAGCTTCATTACAATTCTCTCAAGTCTATCCTTAACAGCTTTGCAATAATGCAGTGATGTTCAAGGCGAATACTCTTGCATATATACTGGTGTTGGAAACCGCCTTGTCATGTAAGCCAAGCCACATCGCGAGGAAAGCGAGCAGCGTTGTTCTACGAGCATGCACAGCCTCTCTACCTAGCATCAATGCTGCAACACGCGTTCATGGGCCACGTAAGCATGTCAGTCGCATTTTGCCTCGAGGCGGCCTCGTTGTGGGTTTTACGAGTGATGAACGAAGACGGGACAATTAGATACTCGGAGACGGGACAATTTTCCACCCGGTGGTGCAAGAGAGATCAGCGTGGAAAGCTCAATGGTAGAGTGAATGCCAGAGTTAGATCAGGTGCCTATCAATCGCGACTATCACTCTGTTTGGAAACTGGAAGTCTCCACATATTTCCTAATATTTCTATTAGTCTAAAACGCACGACGCATTCGGCATCTTACATTGATCCGTATCTTGCAATACCACCTGCACCAGCAACAACATCATTCCAAGGATACAGCATTCACTCGGAATTGACAAACCTTGCATAGGATGTTCAAGCTCTTGTCTAGCCCAATGATTATCTGCGACAGCTTAGGCGGTGTTGTGGTTGGAAAGGGATACTAATCCCTATAGCACCTACCTAGTGTGCCTAGGTATAACGGGGCTTTCAGGATGACCACGGATAGCCATCCGCACCGAGTCTCGCATTCAGGAATGCGAGCTTGAGCAGTCTTTGCTGCACAATCTCATCCTTGTGCACTTCCCTCTCCTCTACATCCCCTGGCCTTCGTCAGCAAGAATTCTTCGCGTTGCAATGGCCTTGGACTCGCAATGGACACTCATGCCCACTCTTTGATCGTAGCATCAGCAGCATAGCCGCCATCAGTAACATCAGTATCCGCATTGTATTATCTCATTTGAGCTAAAGTAGATAGACGTTCAGAAATAGGATGCCAGTCCCCTTCTCATCAGAGAATCAAGAAAACCGCATAGCAAGAGCTCAATAACGATTATTGATCCGTGTACCTACCAAGCAGACTCTGATCAGTTTCAAGCTCAATCATACAGGTAGAGATCGTCGAAGCAATGTCTGCTCTACTGCAGGTCAAGGGCAAACGCACCTTACCGCTTTTGGTACAGTACGTCATCAGCGCGCACAAGACATTTTATCCGCCGAGTTTGTATGCGGAAGCGGGCATTTCGAGCAAAAATAAGCGTGTATCCTCAAAACATGCCCAACGCGCGCAAAATACAGCGTGCCAGATCGAACTGTTAAATTACCCCACAAACACCACCATTATGTGGGGCAAGAGCTACCCCAACTCACCCCGCATTGCATGGCAGAGCAGTTCCCGAAATCGGACCGTCGTGACGATGCTCAAATAAGCTGAACACAGCTCTTTAGACTTTGCAAAATTCACAACTAAATCATAACGCTACAAATCATGGACCCAGCACAATTCGGCCTCAGCACTCTTCCGTTGCAACACGCTCCCTACACCACCATCTCTCCGGAGACCCTCGCCAACACCAATGCCGGAAAAGTCGCCCTCGTCACCGGCGCAGGTCAAGGCATAGGCGCCGCCATTGCCGAAGCTCTCGCAAAGTCCGGCGCCAATCTTGCCATCCTCGACCTGAAAATCGATAATTTGGCCAAAACGAAAAAGACGTGTCTTTCTCACGGTGTGAAGGTTGAGAACTTTCAGTGCGATGTCACCGACATCGAGAACGTTAAGGAAGTTTTCAACCAAGTCGAGACACAACTAGGTCCGATCGACATCCTGGTGAACAATGCGGGGATCCTGGATCAGCGACCCTTCATGATGAGCACCTTTGACGCGTTCTGGAGACAGATCGATGTCAATTTCAAGGCGCCGTTGATGCTTATACATGAGGTTCTACCAAGGATGCGGAAACGTGGGGAGGGTTGTATAATCAATATTGCGTCGCGGTCGGGTACCGTGGATGTGCCAATGACGTTGGGGTATGTCACTAGTAAGGCGGCGCTGATTCGAGCGACGCATACCCTACAGATGGAGATGGAGCTGGATGGCCTGGATCCAGCAATTCACATGTATGCGCTCCATCCAGGTGGGGTGTTGACTGGCATGGGCGGATGTGAGTACCCTGTCCGACATGATGGATGAATGAAAAACTGACCACATGTTAGCTGGTTCGGCGAGTGATGTGAAGGAAAAGTATGGTGACATCACAGATGAAGAGTTCTACAAGGATTTGTTCAAGGATGGGCCGCCACTATGTGGGCAGACGTGCGCTTGGCTCGCTACTGGACGGGGTAAGGAGTTACGAGGATTCTATATTGGTATGTTGAATTTGTCTTTAAGCTCTGATAGCTCGCTAACCTACCATAGATTGTCGGCAAGATGTTGCGAAGCTGCTCGAATATGGACGCGAAGCATTGCGGAAGGAGAACAGGAATACATTGACGGTAAACTTCATCGACGGGTACTGCAACGAGCCGTAGTGATATTCTTCAAGAAGCCCGCTTTTGGTTTCTCCGTCTTCCCTCACACTGTCTCCTTAATCTCCACGTGTTCAGAACTAATGCTGGTCCTCTTCTCCCCACTCTTGCTAGCCTCGCCAGCAATCCTCTCGTCTGCTTCAATGAACTCGACGGGGCGGTGCAGTTGCACAGCCAATTTGTTCCGATGGATGAACACGCCAGGGTTCGTCTCGAAGAAGCGATCTATATCTTCGAGCGTCCGATTTGCAGTCTCTGGATAGAAGAAGTACGTGATCGGGATGAATGCGAAGCAAATTACGGCCCAGATAACCCAAAATTGTTGGACTAGGCCGATACCCATCAGATGTGGGCATAAGATCCACTCATATACCTCATGAGTGGGTGTTTGCTGATGATTGTTGAGATGGTAGCAAACCAACAAAAATTTATAGCCTAGGTTTTCAATACCGGGGAGTGTTGCTTGTACGACCGCATAATTGCAAATCCAGTTGGTTGCCATTGCGAGCGAGGCACCCTTGGTTCGCAATTCGAGTGCGTTGATTCTGCGACTTCGTTAGCATAAGCTTGAAAGAGAAAGTGGTACTCACTCAGTGGGGTAGAGCCATGGAACACCCAGAACTCCCATTCCAAAACTAGCGAAGAAGACGAAGAAGAACGATACGGCGACAATACCGAGCTTATACGAGTCGCCACCCGCCTCAGTTCGTCCTTGTGAAATCGCAATCATGATCCAGCAGAACGAACATGCGGCAGCGGACACCATCATGACCTGCTATGATCAGCACAAATCTCCAATGGTCATGATTGACTTCGGGGAGAATCAAGTCAACTCACCCTGCGACGTCCGTATCGTTCAATGACGAAGTACGCCAAGCAGGCGAAGATTAGGTAGTCAACCGAGCCCGCCGCAGCTAGGATTCGTGACAGCAGTGTAGAAATACCAAGAGCGTTGATGAAGATGTAGCTCATATAGTACGAGGTGACATTGATGCCAGAAATTTGGTTCATTGCCTGCATCCATGCACCCAGGAGCATGCGACGCAGAACACCGCTCGGTCCTCTGCCAGAGAGCAGTTGCCGCCAGGAGTATGTGTTCATGTGTTCGCGATCGAGAATATCCTTGATGATATTGTATTGCGTAACAACGGCAGGTGACTCTGGTGTCGCACCGTGGCCTTCCAGAGCAGCCAAGACCTCAAGCGCTTCATCATGCTTGCCTTTGCGGATCAGAAGACGTGGAGAGTCGGGTAAGAAAGGGCACATGGCGTAGATGCAGAAGGTGAAGAAGATCTGGAATGCTAGCGGAAAACGCCATGCAACATCGCGGGGTGCGAAGGAGAAGCCAAGTGTTAGCCAATTTGATATAGAAAATCCGGTAATACAGTTGGCTGGAAATACTTAGTCCTGAAATGTTGGACCTTAGTGTTCGACTCACCCATTTGGATTATGACAAGCTTTCCTCTACTGTTCATCTTGCTCGTCTCAGCTTGCCAGACCCCAGCAGTTGCTGTGTTCATTCCAGTCCCCAGGCCAGCTACGATGCGCCCAACCATCATACTGGCCACCGTCCATGAACATGTCTGGATGATAGCTCCAATACCAATGACGGTAGAGCCAAGTATGATTTGTCGCGGTCGTCCCAGTATATCGCCTGTCCAAATGGTACTCATGGCTCCGATGAAGCAGCCGATGTTGTAGATCGAGGTCATGACTCCTTGCATGTTCGCTGATGGGTAGCCGAACGTGTGCAAGAAGTTCTCGCTGATAATAACGTTACCGAAAACACTATTCAGGAACTTAGTAGCTACACTATAACGCTTATTAAAGCTTGTAGTAATTATTCATACCCCTGGTCGTATCCATAGAAGATCAAGACTGTTGAGGCAGCGATGGAGATCCACACAGTCAGTCTGTCGCCAGAGCCACCAAGGTATTTACGTGCCATGGCTATGGTCGCTCGCTTCGTGTGTATGCGATGAGGTTGAATGAAAGAGAAATGGCCTCGACGTTGGAATATGCAGCAACGGTGTGTTGTGTTTGAGCCCGAAGTGCTGGTACCGAACCAAGACTCGTCATTGCGACGATCAGCGCTCTTTATACCATGGCTCCGCATCACAACCTCGGATGTTTTCGCCTGACAATACCCCGTCGCTGCAGGCGCATGCTCGTTTCGAGGACGAATGTACTCCAGACCTCGCGGGGACAGGCCTTTTCCCCGGACCCCAGATAACGATGACCCACTGCGACCCACATCACCGTCGCTGATTCGATTTACCCCATCCGTGAAACACCTCGAAGGATTGAAGATGGGATGCTAACAAGAAGTAAGCGAGCGGTAACGTGGGCGTGATGACGACGGTGTAGTGTTGAGGTTACAAGTACGGAAGTACTGCTAGTCGGGTTACCGTGTTGGGAAAGGCGGAACGGGTTTCGGGAGCTGAGTGCAGAAAGTTGGCTGAGCTCGACATCGACGGCAGGTTTGCCGAGTGTGGGATCAGTGCGCATGTTTTATGCTTCAATGGATATTTGACGCTGCATGCAAAGAAAGACTCCAATTTTAGCCCTCGCAAGATTAGATAGCTTTGTGGCTATGTCCTTTCTTTATTGCTAGAAATGTATTGGCCCTCATTGATAATCACATCCATCGACTCTACACTTATCGAGGTAGCATTTTTTCTGGCTCCATTTGACCTCAGCTCCGTGGTGCTCTGAAACTCCACCCCGTTCTGCAGGTAAATGCCCGACTTGTCGTCGATCTCCAACCGTGTCCTGCGTGATGAGATTGTTCCAAGCCTGTGCGTCGTAGTGCGATCTCCTTCGGACGACCCGAGCAGACGTGGTGCGAACTTCTTGATCAGTGGCCGTAACGTGGGAAGGCAAGCACATAGAATGCCGATATTCAACTCGATCGCGCTCCAGTAGCCTGTTCCTGTGCTTGCCCAAGTCACGTCTTGCACATCTCTGTTGGCGATGAGTTGTTGAAGCCGGACAATGGAAACCGCGCAGGCGCTATGGCTAGGTTAACATCTCCGCTTCCAAAAGTTGTTGAAATGAAAACGTACAAGAATCCAAGGCAGAAGACTGCCAAGAGGTGTGCCTTCCGTTTGAGGGGCATATGAAGTTGTGTGACAGGCCATATGGGTATAGCGAATATCGCGAAATCGGTGGCTATGTTCATGCCTCCATTCAATCTGAACACTCTGAACCTTTGGTTTTAGCAATTTTCCTAATGGCAGCTAAATTTTTCCGTACTGACTTACACGTTTGTATCAATACATCGACCTTGAAATGATGGATTGATGACTGCTAATGGAACGCATCCAAATGCAGTGATGAACCTGTCATCCGCTTAGTAGTCATACTAGCGCGGATAGTGTTAAGGCCTACTGTTGTGTAACTCCCCAAATCCCAAGAAAAACAATCCCATATCTGCACAGCGCCTGTATCAGGGAGCCCGGGAACAGGCGGCGGTATTGAATGAGAAACGACACTTTCGTGACAATTTGCGCGGCGTTATACACGAGCACGTTTGACATCAAACCCTGGAAGGATTAGCTATGATCATGAGACAGACCAATTGGGTACCTTGACGCCTGCGTAAAACTCTTCCTGGGTGATAAACTCTTGATGCCGGCCTAATCCTCCTCTTGCCGTTTGAAAAATGGTAGTGATTGTCACACCGAGGCTTAGTACTTGAGCTATGATGATGGCGATATCATCGGGGCCGACTATATGTAATATGTTCTTCCTGGATATTATTAGGTGCCAGTTTCACACATCGAGGGGTACCGCTGTACGGGTGTCTTACCTTGTATACACACGCAGTACGACACTGCTGCAAGACAGAATGAAGAAAGATATGGATAAGCCATAGATCATCGGAGCCTGCTCTGATTAGAGACCTGAAGAAATCGAGTCCTTTACTTGTTTTACCTGGGTCTCTGCGCGGCGTGCAGGAGAGCCTATCTGCGCGTCATTCGCCATGCCAAGGGAATCGTGACGTGCGACCGGTGCAACTTGTCAAGCTTGTGTTCAGTGCAGATCATGAAAAGCACACGAGAGCGGGGAGCTGACTGCGTAAACGTATAGATATCGACGCATGAACAGTTCTCCTATGATGTGCAGGTTGTTCTAGCCATTGCTCCTGAAGGTCATCACATGCATGCCTGTAACGAAGCCACAAACCTTAACCCTTGTTCGCCACTTCCATCAACAAGCCTATACATCCTAGATCCGGGAACAACAAGTAACCGAGAGTCTTTCTCGCATAATTGGCCCTGCTAGTGTGGGCGCTGTACTATCTGATAGGTCGTCCGCACCATATTAGCCTTTGAATAGCCGTCCGACTCGTGGTCCAAGCAGATCGCAACACACCGGAGAACGTTCCGGCCTCCCTTTTAACTTCGTGCACGTTGGAGAGCACATCGCGCACACGTGGCGCACCAAATACTAGCAGGAAACCAGATCGAGATACGGAATTATGTGGGTAGGAAGTGGTCGTGAGCAGGTACTACTGTGTAGAAGGCCCGGGGGGGGGGGCCTGTTGCTGCGTTTCAGGAGCTCGCAGACCGGGATTCCGCGCAAAGGCGACAGCATTGTAGCAAGTCCTCCACGCCGGAAGCGGGACCTCCCAGTGGAAGGCACAATGTCGTGTGGTGCAATCCTGCATGCGCTTTTGCGGGACGAGTGGCGGAAGTTAATTATTGTAGGCGAGGACGTTGAGTCAGCGTCTGCCACCGAAAGTCTCAAGACGCGTGTTTGGCTGGCGTCAGCCTTTCAATAGTACAGCTTGTGTCATGAACTGCCCTTGGTCGCACTTCTGCGTTCGCCCAAGGTGCGTCGTCACAAAGGAAGGTGACACAACATGTCGCGTGTCGCGTGGCATTCCCCTGGTCCCGGATGTGGGTCATGGCGCCCCGCCTTGTACGGAAGCCTGATCCAACCTTCCAAAGCTGGAAGCCGCATACCTAGCCCGCAATCGAAGAAGCGTACCTTTCTGTATGGAGACAACCATCTTCGCACTCGGTTGAATTTCGAAGGGCGACACCTATGGATGATATCTTTTGACCGCGAACAGCTTGTGGTCCCACTTTCTGACTCTCAGGTTCCTCGTGCTCGAGAGGAAGGATCCGCTAGAATGGGGCATGCAATTGATTCCCTAGTATCTGGCCTTCACTACTGGTGGCCTCGCCCTGTTTATCCTCGACGAATTACTAAACGCCGAATCGTTCGAAGACATGGGTGCCGAAAACGTATGTGGTATTATGCTAGGGTTTGTTGCGGGAGTGCTAGCCATTGGAGACTTGTTCTTCGTCCCTTACTTCCACCGCTGGCGTGTCATGAACGAGGCTCGGATGCAATCATGGCACATACCACTCGGGCTTCTGATGTACCGCGAAAATCCTCCGGTGCACTGGCCGGCAAAGGCGAGCAGGTCGTCACCGGTTAATATGCGAAGACATCAGTGAAAACTACGCCAGACGACCTCGAAAAATCTGGAGCAAAAGGTGATGCGGAAGACACTTCAATCGCGATCGATTCAGAGGGTGCCAATGATCACAATACAGTCATTTCTACTAGGGCCGACCCAGACGACGACCACGACAGTAGCACGACCGAGCGTGGTCCATGCCGTCTTTCGGGCCCACATAGCTGAGGAACTGCTATTAGTCACAATCATTACACTTTCCAGTGTTAGTCTCATTTCCGGACTTTCGATGGTCATGGCGTTGAATACGCCGCACATTTGAGTGCTTCAAATGGGTACGAGCCATGATCGACATATAAAGCGCAGCACTCAAGGCGTCCATTCTCACTTCTTAGACGATATTTTCCGGTCACCACCTGTTCACGAGTTCGTCGAGATGGCGGTAACCAACGAGCGACGTTAATTAAGACGCTTTTTTTCTCCACGGCAGTAAGACGCTGCCACTCTCAAAAACATCCCGCAAAGCCGATTGCACACGCAAGCATTTCAAAGATTCCTCAATCTCCCCCAAACACTGTGCCACCTTATTTTGCTCCTTCCTAGACGCATTCCTTATCTACCCCATCTCCTCCTTCAAACTCTTGCATCTCCTTCGACCCAACCGCCGTTATATCCCTCTAATTCTCTTATTCGTATACGTCTTCGTGTTGTTGAGAGCGATACTTTCCATGGACATCGGACTCACTTCTGTCGTATCATGCACTGAAGTCATTCTGGCATATTGTCCCGACATAAATCATTCACTGAGCACGCTTTCTCCGCGTGAATACTTTGCGGCCACTTGCCCGTGAAACACCGAGCACATCACCTACGCCATCGTACCATTTTAACATCGAGTGAAGTGCTAGGCAGCTACGCGCCTGCTACGTACCGGTTTCACTTCTCCCCATTCGCCCTCTGATCTATAACTGTCTCTCCCCACCAAGCTCTGTCGCCCTCAAAACCCCAAACATCTCTCAACCCTGCAAAACTTAAACCACAGCCATCTCGACAATGTCCCACGCCAATCTCCCCCTTTTCAGCACACTCGCCTTAGGCTCCATCGCCACCATTCACCTCACCACCGCTGTCTTCCCCCATTCTTACAACATCCACGCCAACCTAATATCCCATTTCTCGGGCTACTTCGAGCGCGCCCTCAAACTCTCCAACCACCCTTCATCCGTAATCACACTCGAAACCGTCAAACCCAGTGTCTTCAACGTCTTCGTTCAGTGGTTGTACACCGGCACCCTACCATCCAGCAGCGCAAAGTGGTCTGAACTTGCCGAACTTACTACCAAGGACCTGGAGAAAGAAATAACGCGCTCGATGTTGGAAGCAGTCGTGTTTGGACACCAGTACAACGCGCCAATATTTCAGGCTACAGTGCACAATGCGCTTGTTAACAAGCTTGTTAGTATGCGCCCGAATTGTGCCCCGAGCTATGCGGATATTGTGTATGCCTTCAAGAGCTTGCCTGCAGATGATACGCTGCTGGAACTGTTTGTCGAGCTGCACTGTTTGTATGGGTATGAGGGCTTGGATACGCCGGAGGAGATGAGTGTGAAAGATCAGGTGCCGAAGGAGTTCTGGGAGCGGGTGATGAAGAAGGGAGTGAGGTTTGTGGATTTAGAGGGGAGGGACGTGCTGAAGGCGTGTGATTGGCATGTCCATGGGAGTGAGGAAGAGCGGTGGGAATGTGATGGGACGTGAAAGGGATTGGCAAGGAGATGGGGAGGGGGCGAGGTGTAATGGGAACGTGGTTCGTGACATTCAGAAACAGGTCTATGGGATATAAAACTCCGACAAAATCCTCCTCCATTCTTTCAACCACACAGTCATTTGACCTTCTTTCCTTCCATTTCCACCTCTTCCTCTCGCCCCACCCTTTCGGGCTTCGCAAAGACGCTACCCAACAGGTTCAATGGGTTATTCATCCTCGTCATCATAACATACAGGATTGTCAATCCCGCCGTGACGACCTCATCTCTCAGCCCTTTACTCAACTCCGCCTTGTTCTTCTCAAAGTGGAAATTTCCGACTTCCTTGAGCGCCCACCAGTTGACCGAGAACTTGGCAATCGCGATTTGGTTTGCGTCTAGGCATATGAAATCCCAGTGCTTCGCCGAGACGTTCGTGATCCAGCTGACTGGTGCGGTGGGGTTGCTCGGATCGGAGGAAAGAGCAGGAGAGAGGTAGTTGTATTGGGTTTTCCATCGCTTGAGAGGTTTGATTAGGATAGTGTGGCCGTTGACGGTGGCCGTTGACGAGATCTTGATGGCGTGAATAGTGCCGGTCGCGATTTGCGTGTTAGTTCCTGCGTCGTCGATACGGAGGTTGGGCTTGGTAGCGCAGAAGTGCTGGATATAGAGAGGTGTGAGTGTGCCGGAGGGTGACTTTTCAGAAACGACGTTGCGGAATTTGGACCATGCGAAGTCCACTTGGAGGGTCAGGCCGCGTGGATCTTCAAAATGTTGGTGCGGGCTGTCTGGTGGATGGTATGGAACTTGTGAGAGTTCGGGTGACATTTCTGACCGATTTGAAGGGGCAGGACTTGTAGTCTCTGCAGGATACGACATGTTGTTCTGCATCGTGGATGTGCGCTTTGATGCGATCGATGTGGTGATTGTGGTGATATGTCACTTACGCTTCAATTGGCATCTGACCGTCCTTATGTATACGCAGCGAATCCACCAGAGTACACTCAATCCACCTTCTGCCTGAGGCTATGACGCACTGCCTCAGTTGGATGCTGACTTGAGAGTCGGTCTTGGCCATCCGTCATTCCAGATCCGGCTAGCGCGCATGTAGTTTTCCGTTATAGCTGTGCAAGGCTGACCCGCAGCTTATGGCCCTCCCACCGGTGATTCGCCCACGATTCGACGCTGAGATGTGTCTCATCTTGAGTCTGCCTGACGGTACAGCGGGGCTACCGATGCTGGTGACTAGGTGACGGCTACGCAGCTTCGAAGTGGTTGCTGATAGACTATTAGCCATTCAAGCACTGCCTCAGTGTCCTTACTCCATGAAGAAGTTCGTCAACAGGGTCGCGTTGGTCAGATTCTTGGCAGTAATTTGAGAAAGGCTGGCATTCTGCGCCGCCATGCGGCCGACTTGGAATGCGACCCCTAACGCGTCGCGCATCACGCTGTTGCTGGGCAGGCTGACATAACTTAATGTAACTGACTGCTGAAGTGGTTGACTTTTCAGAACACCGGCAAAACATTCATCCTTTTCTCCCCATGCCTACATCCTCCGACCGCCCCGCTTAACTTGCTCCGATCACACCCGACGCGCTTCGGCCTCGTGCGCAAATTCGCCGGCCCGCGTTGCGGTCGCGGGCGCTCGCCGTGAACTGCTCAGGTGTAGGATTCGAGTAACTTGTACCACTCCGCCCGCGCAAGTAGGAAAGGATGTGTCATGTTGCAGCCACGTTTGCCGGATGCGGTAACGAGCTATGCTTGATGCTTCGTTTTGCTTGTTGTTTGGGTGCAAAGACCCTTTGCTTTTTCCTTGAGGAACTGTCGTCGTTCGCGGGGTTGGACTGTCGGGGCGCGCTTTCTTATTTCTTATCAGATGGTGTGACGTAGCGCGCTGGTGGGGCAGTTGAGGATATTGTGAAGTTCATCATTCTTGACCGTGGTATCTATTTACAAGTCGGCGTTGAAAACAAAACGCCATGCCAAAAGCAAAAGCATCGTGAGGTATCATGTACAAAAGTCGCCCGCTCAAAAGCGAGGAAATCACCACCAATCACCCTGGTCCTTCATGGCAGCAGCAACCTTCCTGAAGCCAGCCACGTTGGCACCAGCAACGAGCGATGGGAACTCGCCCTCCGCAGGTGGGATGTACTCCTTGGCAGTCTCGAGGCAGTTGTCGAAGCATGCCTTCATGATGCCCTTGAGCTTTTCGTCAACCTCCTCAGCAGTCCATGACAGACGCTGCGAGTTCTGAGCCATCTCAAGACCGGAAACGGCGACACCACCAGCGTTGGCGGCCTTTCCGGGTGCATACCAGATGGCATCACCCTTCTTCTCACGGCGGTGGGCTTCGAAGACCTCGATGGCCTCCTGTGTGCAACCCATGTTGGAGCCCTCGGCGATGAACTTGGCACCAGCCTCAATGAGCGCCTTGGCCTCTTCCTCAGAGACTTCGTTCTGGGTCGCTGATGGGAGAGCGATGTCGACCTTGCCAACCTCCTTCCATGGGCGCGCGCCGTCGATGTACTTGAAGCTGTGGTTCTCGAGCGCAGTCAAGGCCTTGCGCTGGAGCTTAAGAGCAGCAATCTCGTTGATGATCTCGGGAGTGAAGCCCTTGTCGTCCTCGGCGATCAGAGCACCCTTGCTGTCACTGAGAGAGATGACGGTTCCGCCAAGCTCAATGATCTTAAGGGCAGCGAACTGAGCGACGTTGCCTGAGCCAGACAGAGCAACGCGCTTGCCCTTGAACGACTCCTTTCCGCCGGAAGCGTAGTTGATCATGTGGTCGACATAGTACACAAGACCGTAGCCGGTGGCCTCCGGACGGATCAAGCTGCCTCCCCACGAGCCTCCCTTGCCAGTGAGGACACCCTCCCAGCGGTTGCGCTCCGCCCTGTATGCACCAAAGAGGTAACCAATCTCGCGGCCGCCGACGCCGATGTCGCCCGCAGGCACGTCCGTGTCCGCACCTGTGAATTTACGTAAGCGAAATGTTCCATTGGAGTACCAAGCACGCGGACAGCTCCACCGACGGCGTGCGCCTCAGATAGGCGAAACGATAAGACCAGATGGAGGCGGTCGCCTCCGTTGGTCTACTGTCGGAGCCTACTTGTATGCTGAGGCGCTGTGGAGACCCACTGGAGGGCTGGAATGCAGTGCCAAGGGCAGGACCTACCAATGTGCTTGTTGAGCTCCCTCATGAAAGCAACGCAGAACTTGCGGATCTCGTTGTCGGACTTGCCCTTGGGGTCGAAGTCACAGCCACCCTTGCCACCGCCCATGTTGACTGTGAATTGGTATCAGCGATTGTGCCATGACACGACTCCAAGATTGACTTACGTCCGGTAAGAGCATTCTTGAAGATCTGCTCGAAGCCCAAGAACTTGAGAATGGACAGGTTGACTGTGGGGTGGAAGCGGAGACCGCCCTTGTATGGACCGAGGGCAGAGTTGAATTGCACACGGTAGCCCTTGTTGACCTGGCACTCGCCCTTGTCGTTCTCCCAGACGACGCGGAACTGGATGATGCGCTCGGGAATGGAGACGACCTCGAGAGCCTTCCTGTACTCGGGGTTCTTCTCGAAGATGGTGGAGCCTTCCAGGGTGGAGACGAGCTCTGTGACATGTCAGCGGATTGCTGTGCGGTCGCTAAGTGGAGCTCCCTCGTTGCGGCGTTCTCGCAAGTAAGGAGCTCCCAATGGAGCGAGAAAAGAGCAATGCACTTACCCTTGCGCGCTTGCTCAAACTCAGGCTCAGACATTATGGAGGAGGTGTGGAGTATGTTGGGATCTTGGAATGAAGAGAGTGGTGTTGGAGAGATTCACAAGTTGTTTGCGGAAGTGGTAGGACAAAGAGGAAACGGAGCGTATATATACAAATGGTTGGACAGGCTAGACTTCAACAGCTGGCGGGGTGGATTTGCACGGTCGGTCGAAAAGCAAGCAGCTTCGGATTGCAACTAGTCACAGGCCGAGCGATTGCGTCGGCGGCCAGACTCTCAGTGGTCGGCAAATAGTTGCTATGCGAAACCATGGTGTACTTTGATGCTGATAAGGAAATGCAGCCAATTGGAGCCATCGCGGGGGCGCCAGCACGTGAGTTCGCGCGGGCTCCGGCGACGTGAAGCTAAAGTAGCTGCTGTCATTGTTGGCCGTCATCCCCAATGGGTAAGTGAGGGTGTTGAAGGCGTCCGATGGTCGGCGGGGGGCGAGGTGGTCATCGGTTACGTTGCGATTTGAGCTCAAGGGTCTGCGCATGTGGGAGACCGGCTAACTTAGCGTGTGGTTGAGCGATCCCGCGGGAGCTATGCAGCACCGGCCAACTAGGCAAAGGCCATCAGCAGCGCTGCATGCGATCCATGCACGCGACCCATCTCCGGAGTTGTGCCTCTGAGCCTCGCATGCTTGCAAGTTGCATGCATCGGTGCGCCCGTGAATTGCTCGCTTGACTACCTGCTTATGTGCTGCGCGAACCGCTCGCTCGGTACAGCCCTGCCCGCATGGTCGCACAGCCTCCCATGGAGCATCCCACCTTCTCCGAGACTCGTCGGTCCCTCGAACCACCGCCCCCACGTCCCAAAGCTGTGCCCTCCACACTCACGGGCAGTCAGTCGGGTCCCAGTCTGCCAGGCGCGACCGTCAGTACAGGGCGACATGGTCGTGGGAACATTGAGCGCTGTTGTCGCCGACGTCGCTTCTCGCATCACACGGGGCAGGGCATTTGGGGACTCACCGGTGACCAGGTACTCGTCCAACTGATCCATCTTCGCCATGTCGCCGTCCTCGATCGCGAACCCGCCAATCTCCGAGTTCTCGACGATGCGCTCCTTCTTGACGCTCTTTGGCAGCGGCACGTAGCCGTGTTGCAGGCTCCACCGCACCAGCAGCTGGCCCGGCGTGCACGAATACTTCTTGGAGAGCGACACGATGGTTGGGTGCTTCATGCGCAAGGCTCGGACGAGCGGCGCGTAGGCCTCGACGACAACGCCATGTTCCAGGCAAAAGGAAGTGATGTCCTTGCGCGTGTTGAATGGGTGCACTTCAATCTGGTTGACTGCAGGCGGAATCCGTGGTTTCGAGTCTAGTAGCTCCTGAAGCTGTTCGGCTGTCAGTCGTGCTTGCCTGAAGTAGTAACCTGCAGTCGCAATCGCCTCCACAACACCAGCAGTGACCTCATTGGGCACAGCGAAGGTCTATTCAAGTCGAGTCGAGTACCTCATTGGCATCCGCCGCCTGGCTGAAGCAAGCGAGCGCTTCAAGGGACGTTGGGGAACGTACATGCCTGACGCCGTAATTAGAGACACCTCCAATTCTGACCTCGCCGTCCTCGATTGCATCCTCAACAGCTCTCCAGCTGTCAAGACGCGCTTTCTTGCCACCGTACGGTGAGTGCAGCAGGAAGAGGTCAATGTAACCCAGCCCACACTCCTTGACGGACCTCTTGATTGCTTTGCGGGCCGCATCATACGAGCCATTTGAGGCCAGCTTCGAGGTGAAGTGGATATCCTCGCGTTTGAGAGATTGCGTATTTGCCTCGCTTGACAGGTAGTCCAGCACCGCTTTGCCTGACTCCTTCTCGTTGCGGTACATTTCAGCTGAGTCTACCCTGTGCACCATGGTCAGTGGTCGGACAAGGGTGGGGCAGCCACAGGTCCGTACCCGCGATATCCAGCCTGTTGGCATCAGCATAACATGACTGGCTGGGCGATCAGGAACCGGAAAAGCATACCTCGAGCGCCCACCGCACCGCCTGGTAAGTCTCCTTTCCGGACGTGAGGTAGACCCCAAGATGGATCGTGGGCATGGACAGACCATTGGAGAGCTGCAAGGGTCAATGCGGGCGTATTCTGCGTGACACTGGTCAAGACACACCTTGGTCCGGGAAGCCAATGAGAAGCTGTTGTGCGCCATTGCAGATGCAGATAGTGTGAGATTTGCTGGGTGGAGCGGATTCGGATTTCGCGATGCTGCAGGAACCCAGCCACGATGGTGACAGAAGGACGGCCCATATGGACATGTTCGGGTTATTTATTACATCATCACTCGCGTATAGACCCGCCTGCAGTACGACACCAATAGAGACAACGCAGACTACTCCGTACACACCACAGCAACGACGACGTCGACAGCTTCACAGCCCTTGCTCACTAGTGAAGAACCAATTCGAAATACTGAGTGCGATCTGCACAGTCTTCGCCTTTCCACGTGCTCATCGCTCGTCGAGCGAGTCAAGATGTAATGGTGCGGCGCTTGGTGTGGCTGAGGAGGGAACCAAGAGATAGTGCACCTCGTCTATGCAAGCTGCTGCCGGCGGTATGGCGGTGCACGCAGTTCATGTCCCTGACAAGCTGGAGAGACGCGTCGCACGTTGAAAAGCAAAGTGTACAGGTGGCTTAGTAGCCTATAGCGTTCGCCAACGAGCAGTGCAGTGGTGGTGCCTGCCCCAATGGGACAATATCGACGTGCACCAACTTGGGCGACTGTCGAACCGTTCGCTTCAGAATCGTGTGTCGTACGATGATTTGCGCATTCAATGTGCAGGCTCATAACGGCATGCAGATCGGCGACATGATCTGCTTCTTTGGCTTGACCGCGTACCGGTGTCCTGGAGCAGATCGCAGTGCATGTGTCGGTAGACTCGGTACTCCCCTGTGCCTGAGAAACCCTCGAACCCGGAACACAAGCGTCGGTTTGGCGGCCGCCGCAACGCCAGACGTCGTCAATCGCGGGTAGCAGAGCCAGTGAGACATGCGAGGCGCCTGTCAGGTCTGGCCCAATGCTCGAATGCTGTCAGCAAAGGCGTCGTGGAGGCTCCCAGAGTTCGGCGAGCCTAGATCGACAGGGCAGGCTCGCGGCGCCTCGGTGTGGCCGCGCGCAGACTGCAAGCAGACATCATGGCCGCAGGACCAACACGAACACCGCGAAGAGAAAGGAGGGTAGCGCGCAGCTGAGACGCGCACCGCGAGCAGCCAACTGAGCCAACGACGCTGCAGGACGACGCGCACCGACGTGTGGATGCCGGCGATCACTACCGTGCTTTCGCAGCCGTGCACGTCTTGCACTTGCGTGAACCACCACCCGCAGAGCCACGATCCGTGGGCGCTACCCTCCGCCCGGGCTAACATCGCGCCGCCTGCCATTGGCTCGGGCGCGTTCCAGGATCCCAGGAGGATGCCATTGAGGCGAGTTGTGGCTCGACCTGATCACCGCAAGGATGCATTCCAAAAACCGTGGAGCTCTTCAATAAATCCACGGGAGGTTGCTAGGCGGCGTCGACCGAAAAGCCACCCCGTGCATCTCCTTGAGCCTCATCAATCACCAGTCGCGACTATATATCTCCCTATAGCGCCGCTTTTTATGGTTCTCATCTCCCAGCGTCGAATAGCAGCAACTTCCCGTGTAATACTACCCGCTGGTTGATGCGTCATTGACTCCCTTCTCCATTAGCTTGGGACAATTAGACCCTTACCGCCTGTTAACGCTCACTAACCAAACGGCGCCGGATCCTTTTGACATCGATAGCCGTTGCAGTAGTCTAGGTGAGTCGCGAGTACATACATATATGTTCATCTCCGCCAGGCGTTCCCCACTGACATATTTCGCTACCACAGCCCACACGCTTCTCACCATGGCAAGCTTACCCGGCTTCACCACCAATTTTCCCGCGGGCTACCCGACTTTCCAAACAAGAGGAGGAGCGTTTGCTGGCGCTGGCAGCACCTCTTCAGGCGGGTCGCCATCCGGCTCCAACAACGCACCAAATGCACCGCAATTCGACATTTTTGAATGGCACCCAAGCTATCAGAGCTGCCAGCGCTTCTTCCTGGACCATGCCCAACATGAAAACGGCGTTCAAGCTGTGGCCGCGCTCATCAACATCTGCCTCCCGTTCCAATGGACGACAAACCCTATCATGAACTCACAGGGTCCTCTTCCACACAGCTCCGGCCCCGCCGCCTACAATCTGCCTTGGCCGCGACAGGGCCCAGTCACCAACTCGCGAGGCCAGCCGGCACCGGCGTGGGTATCCTTGGTACCTTTCATACGGCGTCTTGTTATTACAGGCATGGACAAAGAAGGCATCATGCACGGCTTCTTTGGCGAGGACTGGAAGAAGGGTGTGGGGCCTGTGCACGAGTGTGAGCGTCGCAACTACCTTTTTGCAGCGAAGAGTGTCGGATGGGCCAAAGTCAAGTGCCAGTACGACATGTCGCCGCATGAGTCGGTGCCCTTCTTGAAGCCGCTGCAGGATGTTCAGCTCGCTGAGATCGAGGGTGCCGAGAAGACGTGGAGTCAATGGCTGGCCATGGAAGACTGGATGGTCGGTCCTCGTGCACCGGACGCCGAGGACCAGTCACAAGATGCTCGTCGACGCGCTTCTTGAATGCAGGCATGGAGTATGGCGTTTTGTAGCATTTATCAGCTGGGGCGCGACATGAGACTGTGTCGCACACGTCCTCACCACGTTGCCGGAACGCGAGGGGCAGAATTAGCGATACATAGTAATCCACGGACGGGCAGCACGACGGCCCGTCTCTTGCTGCGATATGAGCTTGCATGCATTTTCCATATTCACAACTCCATCACTCCACACCGGTGTACCCTGAATGCTCCGCCGTGCAATCTCCGTGTCATGGTTACTGCACTGCGTCAGCAGGGGGCATGTTTCCTTCAGCGTACATAAGACCTGCAACTTCCTGAGACAAGACCAACTGAAAATCTGATAGCTAAGAGGGGCGATGACTCTACGATTCGCCTCTCATCGTTGCGTTGCGGTACAACGTAGAGCGCATGAGCATCCATAGAGGTTTGGCTGAAGGCTCCTGCCTGAACTATCTCGCGCGCACAGACTCACAGGTCGGGTAAAGTTGCGTTTCGCGTGGTACCAGCCGTGCCAGCCTCATTGCGTTCGTCCCTGCCAAGCTAACCGAGCGATCTGCAAGGCCCATCTCTGTTGTCTCCTCCACCCATCGTTGCTCATTATTCTTTCAGTTCCCAAAGACCCTTTAGCGTCGCGGTGGCCCCCGCACCACACTCATGGATCATGGATTCGATGGTCAGAGAGTGGTCGCTCTTCCTTGATCGATGCATTCAACACCGGATTCAGCCTGATCTGTTCGATGCAGCAGTCGCACAATTGCATGCAAAGTCACCACTCCTTGGCCGGAAGATTACTGGCCTCTTATTGCGTCCGCGGGCTTCAAATGCCACCAGTGTTGATCCTCGCGTGATAGTCTATCTCGAGCGATTACTGGCTTCGAGGAAGGTGAATTCGCCAGACGTCCTCGCCGCTGCGTTTCAGTATTCGAAGGACCGGCTTCCGAAAAGTAGCGAGGAGCCATCATCAAAGAATAGCCAATGGCATAATCCGCCAGAACTGGAGGAGGTGGTCTTCCATCGGCTTTCAAAGAGTTTCCAAGCAGAAGAACGGCCTCTCAATAGCACCGAAGGTCTGTACACGCTGCTTGTTGTGACACGATGGATGCAGGCCATGGTAACGTCGCATACCAACGACACGATGATACAGGCCATGGCGGGAATTCAGCAACAACCACAGCAACAATCCATCAACGTGCGCGAAGGTCTCGGTATGCTAGTAGTTGGTGTGATTGAGAACCCCAAGGTGCTTCAAATTCTGAATAACCCGAAAAGCAAAGGTATGTGAGCAGTCAGGAAGATGCATGATCCGGTTCGCCGCAGTTTACATGAGAACAAGAGCAATCGCTGACTTGCTTTTAGATCTCCGCAAGAGCTTTGCTCAATCCTTGTCTTCATTCATCCCATTTCTATCGCATAGTTCCGTTGGCTCGCAAAATTCACTACAGATTGCCGGACGCCTGGAGATATCACAAAAGCAACACGACTTCCACGACAAACCTGCAACTGTGGCGGGCGATACCAACGGTGATACTGGTCTCGAGGTTGCTGCGCTCCAGCTTGAGGCTGTCATGGATCTCCCCACTCTAAATACCAGAGCTGGGCTTTATATTTTTACCAACTCCCTGGTAGGTGCTACTCTACTTCGCGATGCCCGGGACTCACTCCAAACAGCTCCTCGCACGACCACTTACGGACGACTTCACTATCGTCAACTATCTACATTCTCGCTACAAGGCACGTATCACGTCTGGCGAAGCCTCAAGTAGATGCTGACTTGATAGATCGATCCACAAAGTATGATGACCGATCTCATCACCGCCTCATTCGATATCCTTGCCAACGCTATGTACCGTAGCGAACCCAGCTCGACAATATTCTGCTTGAAATCATTCCTAGTTAACAAGATTTCCCTTCTGCTTACACAATTATCGCCATCAATATTCCCAATAACTCCAGAACTTTGCGTCACGCAAGCTCTAGGCCACGTTGACCCAAATGCGTTCCCAGCCTTCTCACAGGGCTTGGACGAAATGCTGGGAAATAACAATTCGCTTGCCGACGTCCGACAGGACTTTTTGAACGCCTGCGCGCTGCACGGTCTACTGACGGTCGCCACCGTGGAGCGGTTGTTGGGCGAAACGCCCATGCAAGGGCCGCCAGAGATCAAATACGATAGGAAGACGTTGCTTGACCAATGCAAGAACAACTTCGACAAGATCAGCAATTACATTGATGAATTGGATAATCTCGATGGAAATGCTGGCGCCATTGTTGGCGCGATAACAGAGGTACGAGCAGAAGAGGCCGCAAAAGTTCACGCTAATACTGCACAGTTCATTGCGCATCTTTGCGAAACTCAAATGACCATGTATCTCAAGCAGCTTTCGGGCCTGATTTTCAAGAAGTCTCAAGCCATGGATGTCATGCTGCAGTTTACATCACCTGCCAGTATTCTCCGACCACTTTGCCAGTTCTTGGATGACTGGCATTATGACAGCGATCAAGGTGAGTAGCGAATAACAATCACATAGGATATTGTTGACGGGTTAGGTGAATATCAACCGGTTTACGATGAGTTCGGCGCCGTCCTTGTACTTGTAATGGCCTTTATCTATCGCTACGATCTGACTTACCACGATATCGGGATCAGTGCAGACTCTTTCGTCGCACGATTGCTTACAAGAGGCCAGCAGAGTATATTGCCGGATGAGATGACCGAAGAGCAGGGCAAACACCTCGGCAGTTGGCTCAAGGGCCTGTTCGACTCTGGCAACGAGGGCCTCAGCAATGATGTCTTTGCGTCCTGTCGTCCCCAGGACTTTTACATCATCGTACCGACGCTATTCCATCAGACAGTTCTGGCGCTTGCCAGCGGCATCCTACCTTTTGAGTCTGTGAAAGGAGGCTTGGAGTGTAAGCACAGCTGCCGAATATTTCACTTCGCTGCCACTAATATATCGACCAGACCTGATGGAGACCTTCCTCCTGCCATCTCTGATCGGCGGCTTAGTCTGGATGGCATCGTATGCTCTTACAGAAACGCACAACGACATTGATGCAACGATGCGCATCTTCCACGAGGTGCTGTTGGCTGCTCCCTCATCCGGAGATGCTCAAGCGATGCATTCTACCATCCTTGCCATGGTTGCTAGTCGCGTTGAAAAGTGCTTGCGTACCTTGCGGCGACGTGACGCGAAGCGAGCAAATAACATCGAGCCGCTGATGTCGGCTCTTAAGGGTTATCTTCGCTACGAGCGATCGATGTACGCATCGATGAAAGAGTTGGAGCAATGGACCAACGCACCACATAGCACACTGAACTCTTCACTGCGACACACCGTACAGCAGCTATCACAGTGGGCATCGACAGCATCCATACAACCCAATCCACCCAGCTACACGCATCGCCAAGTTTACACCTCGGTCAAGATCCTAGGTGCTCACAAGACATTGCGGGCCATCGTCGACGAGATCAAAGCGCAGACTGAAGCTGGCAATGGTGCAGCTGCACTCGACATTGGCATTTCCATGATTTGCGCGCCCACCATCGAGGATAGTCCCATTCCCATAGACTGGATAGGCAGTACGGTTCCGGCGCCTCATCCGCCGCGAACACGCATGAACCTCCGCGAGATGCTGAAGCACGACTTCGACAATGCAGCAAGCCTAGTAGCGAGTGATCCTTTGGCCGCCGAAACCATCGTTCGTCTGCACCGCCGCGTTGAAGCACAACTCGCGCCCATTGGCGAGACCGCACTCCACAGCCAAAACCCAGTCATTAGTCTTCCCAGCGTCAACATCGCAGATATGCAACCCCAGGCCATTTCCGACGACATTACCAAGGCCATGGACGACGCAGCCGCGGCCAGCATTGCCGATGACATTACCAACATGGACAACAAGGCCCTGCAGCGTAGTATGGAGGAGTTGACGGGTGCTGAGGGCCTAGATCTGTCGAGCATTGGCATGGGAAGTGGAGATGCTGGGACTGGCGAGCTGGGCAATCTGCCAGATCTGGATCTGGGCGATATGGATGGGATAGGTATGGACATGAGTATGGACATGGATATGATGACGGGCGGCGGCGGAGACGACGATTGGGGACTCGATTTCGATAACATGTAGGACTTGTGGGAAGCTTGAGAGCATGCGGAGTGGAAGTACATGCTGGCATGAAGCGCGTGAAAGGCTCGTTGTATTGTTGGGCTTTAGACGGGTTTGGATATGGGTTTATCATCGATCGCGACTATTGGGAGACGGCATGACATTCATAACCATTCACCAAGTTGCATTCTTTAGGGGTAGCATGTCACGAAATATCTCGCCACGTGTATGATGAACGCTTTACCTCAGCGATTCCATGTACCTCGGCTACAACGCTAGTCTGCAAATAGCAACAAGTAAGATGGCGGGGTGTACCTGCAGTCCAACCACGTAGCCCCACATCCGTGAGATGGTAAGCAACAACAATCTACCTCATTTCTAGCACCTGATCTCCTCCCTCTTACCTGAACGAGAAAGAAGAAGAATAAGTGAAACCATACGTCACGATGCCCTACGAACTCAAAGGTCGAAACGTCCTCGTGACTGGTGGTTCAGCGTACGCAATCAAACCCCTTCCCTCCATCCTCTCCTTCTCTACCCATTCCATGTTTCTCTCTTCATCCCGCCCATCCAAAACTAACCCACTCCCAGTGGCCTTGGCGCCCTCCTCTCGACGACCTTCGCGTCGCACGGCTGCAACATCGCCATCAACTACTTCAACCGCCGTGAGCCCGCCGAAGCCGTGGCGAAGGCATGTCAAGAGCTAGGGGTCAAAACGGTTGTGATTCAGGCGGATATGACGAGTACGGCTGAGGCGCGGAGAGCCGTCAGGGATGCGGTGCGGGAGTTGGGGGGTTTGGATTTGGTGTTGGCTAATTCTGTGAGTGTTCCACCTTACTTCTTCACGCACTATATTGATAGGTGCTGTTGTAGGGATGGACGAGGTTCAGTGAGTGGAAGGATTTGGAGAGTATGAGTGAGGAGGAGTGGGATAAGGTGTGTATTCTCTGTTCTTTGGATCAAGTGCAGAAAGTTGGCTGATTTTGAGATGACAGTGCTGGAATGCCAACGTCAAGGTTCCCAAAGCGCTGCTTACGGAGGCGCAAGACATATTCAATAAGAATCCGGATGGTGGACAGATGATTACTACGGGTTCGATAGCAGTGAGTCCTCTTCCCAATGCTCCGCTGAGGTGTGTTCCATCACTAATCATGTTTCCAACGTGCTTCAGGGTGTCAGCCAGGCTGGATCCAGCATGCCCTACGCCGTCACCAAAGCTGCTCAACTCCAGCTCGTCAAGTGCCTTGCCGTCTCGGTTGGTCCCAAGATTCGTGTCAATACCGTGCTGCCAGGTTTGTTGCTGACGGAATGGGTAAGTGCCATTCTTTACATTCCCGATTCGCCAACTCTCGTCCTGTGGACTCTTGTCTGCTGCTATGACCAGGACTGATCTATTGATAGGGCCTCAAGTACTCGGAAGAACGTATCCAGCAAGTGAAGAACGCGGCTGCGCTCAAGCATGAGACCTTTCTGGACGACTGCGCAGATGCATTCGTCATGCTGGCCAAGAATACCAGCATGACGGGTATGCGGGTACAGGTCGATGCTGGATTGAACATCCAGGGTGCCTAGGCTTTGAAAATTGCAGCTCGGTGTCGCGCTTGGTCGAGATGGCAAGTCTTGGATGGAGTATTCGGAACGATGAAATGCTCGCTGGTCATGTAGAGGCGTAATACAGCCCCGTGGCTTATTCCCGTTGCTCGCTTGGTGGTCGTGGCTTCTTCTTGCTCAACTTGTGCGACAGTTCAGTCCTCCTCAACACCGTCCGTCTCGTCCAAGGCCCTCACCACCTCTTCCATCTCCTTCGGACTCGTGATGCCCCAAACACCACCTCCCTTGACAGCACCCTTCATTCCGACCTCTTTCCCTACCAGATTTCTTCCAACCTTGCCCGGGCCGATACCCACGTACCTCCTCACCTTCTCCACCTCATGCAGATACTTGACGCTCTTCCACCACTGCACCGTCTCAACACAACTCCTCGCCAACAAGTCCTTGAGCTGTTCTTTACTCTGAAACGGCTTCCCGCTGACATTCGAGATGCAGGGCATCACGCCCGGCCATGTTATGATATCGCTCCCATCCTCCTTCTCCTTGTGCAGTATCCGCTTCATCGTCTCCTGCGCCGGCTTCATCAGGGCGCTGTGGAAGGGCGAATCGCTCTTCAGGCGCACATGCCTAGGATCGTGTCCGCCAAACTGCCTGAGGTTGGTCAGCAGGGTGTTGATGCGGGCAATACTGCCGCTCAGCACAATCTGGTTCTTCGAGTTGATGTTGGCTAGGGCGACTTGCTGGACGGCGGGTAGATCGTCCGAGGAGTCGTTTTTGGAGCCTGGGCCGGAGATTTCGAGGAACTCGCGCACGCCGCTGACGAGGGCCTGCATGTGTGCCTCGGACTCGCAGACGAGGGCGACCATGCCGAACTCGCTGCCTTCTTGCTCGACGGCATCGGCGCTGCACTTGCTCATGACTTCTGCGCGCCGCCGCACCATCTTCAGCGCGTCGGTAAAGGTGAGATAGCCGCCGGCTACCAGGGCGGCGAACTCGCCCAACGAGTGTCCCAGGGTGACGTCTATGCGCTCGGTTGTCGTGAAGCCGAACTCGTGCTCCATGACGCGCAGGATCATGATGGAGGTGGCCATGATGGCCGGCTGCGCGTTCTCGGTGCGCGTGAGCTCGGCATTGGTGCCGGACTCGATGATGCGCGTGAGGGGCACGTTGAGGGTCGAGTCGATCTCCTCCAGGATGGGCTTTGCGGTGCGTGGAAAGGCCTCGAGCCACGGCGTGCACATGCCGACGCGCTGCACGCCTTGGCCTGGTGTTCGTTAGCATGCATGAAGCTGGCACAGGGGGATCAGCTGTACCAGGAAAGAAAATGGCCGTCTTTGGCCTCTTCGCCCGCGCGTCCTGTGAGCTCAGCCATCTGCGCGTGGCTGCCCTGCTGCCCATGCTCAGCCCGCTGCGCCGAGTCGGTCTTGGCGCGATGCGCGGAATCATGTTTGCTATTGGCGTATACGGGCCAGACATGGTGAAGTCGCGATGTGACGATTATCGACGCATGGCTGGTGTTTGGTTTGGTGAGTTTTGCGGGGATGCGGAGGCGTGCAGCGCGGGGGTCTTGAGCGCTGCCATGCCATGAGTTGCGCCCGGCCGACATCGTTGCCGCTGCTTTTCCGAGGAGCTGTCACCCATCACCTACACCATCGCGACAAGACATGGCTTCAGCACCCTCAGCACCAAGCTTGTGTCGGCCGCGATGCAATTGTGTGTTATTGGAGAGTTGTGCTTGTTAATGAGCTGACCGTCTCATTGGCTGGCAAAAGTATAGATATTTCTTCACCAACCCTGGAGGCCTGCCAAATCCCATACCCCATCCAATGAACTGATCCACGTCAAGTGTACGTTCTCCTCCGGCTCTGGTATAACCGTGACGGTGATGCTTGTCGGCTGTGCCGTCTCCCTGTTGTGCCGGACGGACAGACATCTTGCTCCGCCAACGTTCGGTGTAGATGATAGCTGCATAGGTTCAATTGCCGTGGACCCTGGGTCCAACTTCTGAGCCCGTGGCTCCGCATCATGACCCTCAGCAGAAATTCCTGAGGAAGCTGGTCTCGGAGCGCTATTTCGCCATCGCCATCGTCGTAGGGATCCCAGAGGAGGCATTGTGCGTCGACCATGAAATCGAGGACAGGAAGTTGTTCGCGCAAGTTCTCAAATGCCCAGATGATGCTTTCGTAGAATGATGGCTGCTGTCCCTTCCAGTTGATATACAGGTTGTGCGCGTCGTGCTTGAAGAGCAGAGCATGGAAGCGCTCTCCAAAAGCACACGCCTTGAGCAGATAGAGCTCACTCCTTTTAATCATATTGCCCCGATACGTTGCAACGGGCTCAGCGAGGTAAATGAGGTCCCTCATGCTGCTTGGCAGTTGCTGCTTGTACAGCCAGTCGACGAAGATGGCGAAGATCTCGGGCTCGACATCACGAAGCGCCATGTATTTACAGCCCTCCCGGTACACGACTTCGTTTGCATTCAGACTTCGTTCGCAGGCGACGCGAAACCATTCCGAGTGGTGGCAGACTGTTCCCTTATGTAGGACATAGTGCTTCTCCTCCGGTCCGACCAAGACGTTGACGAGTTTCGAGCTAGCGTTTCGAGAGACATTGCTAGGCATCGTCAACTAAGTGCATCAGATATCACGCATGGTTTCTATACCCAACCGACAGTCTTCTCTCCTGTGCGATCGACCATCTCCTTTCAAACTCTGCCATAACTGTGTACCTTTGTAATACTGATGACGGAACGAACGGGGCTACTTCGACGATAAGTGAAGGCTTTGGTATTGATGGCAGATTGTGTGGTCTCGACAGACATGATTGTGGACAAAGCGGTCGCACGCCAGCAACAGATCTTGTGGCAACAAATGGCGCACAGAAGGTGCACTGAGGCGCCCGCGGTACACTATTACCATCCCCAGTTTAGGCGAGCGTGAGACGATGGGGTTTACACTTGCCATTCGCCAGCTCAGCTGGGAAGCAGTGGCTAGACCATCGACAGCCCTAATGAAGCGCTACTTCCACAACCGCAGCATCGAAGCACAGTCGTCTACTCCCTCAACAATTCGTCTACGATCTCTTTCCCTATCACTCTCCTCACTCACTACTGTCTCTGCCAGCCAGACCTGCCATCATTTCCGGATAAATCACCTCTTTTTCAGAGTCTTCGACGTTACATGTAGTATCAGCCTTGCACTCGTGTCCGCCTAGAGCTGGAGGACCAAGATCAGTGCATTCACTATCGTATCATCCTCGTCCTCGTCCCTAATCACGTCTCCTGAACCACCGCAATCGATGGCTTGTTCAATAGTTTCTGCTTTTTTAATCCCGGTGACACGTTTATGCGGCTCTGGGGGCTCTTCTTCCTCTTCTGAAGTGTCAAGACCTTCTGTAACAGTCTAAGTTGTATTCCCACTCGTCCAAGGACGGCATTGGAGCATGAAAGACGGCGCCGGCACCAGAGGCGATATATAATAGCTCGTCGGTCTGAGCCTGGTGGATTGGCTCACACGTGTCCTCGAGAGTGCTCTACCACCAGCGTACGTATGTTTTACTGGCTTATCCAAGACGAATGGGTCTGATGAACTGTTCTAAACGTCGGACCTGCTTGCCGTGTCGGTACGAACGGACTATTGTTGTGCTCGACTTACAGCCACGAGAAGGCGTGCAGCGAAGGTTAGAACTGGACTTGCGCTAGTCTTGATTCGGCCAAGGGGCGGGAAAGAAACCTGCCAGACAAGCGCCGCGACGCAATCGAGCATCAGCATGCCTGCATTTCAGCCATCAACACCCGACCGGCTGATGATCGTCAGCGCACGTCTTCGCTATTGGACGCCACAACCTGCCTTGCGCCACACATCGACAGATGATATCATGGGGTCCAGAGTACAGGAGGGGCCCTGCTTCGGTTGTCGAGGCCGCCATCCACGCTGTCGACAGCAGATAACTGCTCAATTGTGTTCCCACGTCATTCAGCCTTTCAGATAGCCGCAAGAGCGCCCACTGGCCTTCATAATCCCTCCACATCCACCAGACGCCATGGACCCAGATCCACGGCAACCCGCCAAACTTCAGAAACGAAAGAGCCGAGAGCGGCAGGAGCTTGCAATGTCCGGTGCGCTCAGTGGACAACCAGCGAACTCATCGCAACCCATGGCGCCTCCGAACAACGCTTCCTCGTCCGAGGACAAGAAGAAGTCGAAATTCCGCCTGTCAAATCCGTTTCATTCCAAGGAGAAAGACAAGGAAACCGCCAAGAAGGACCCTCTCGATGCCAAAGATCACAACAACAAAAGAGACACCATCGATACCAACGGAGACTCGGCGTACTACAGCAGTGAGCCTAGCACCAGTGCCAATCCAAGTTTCGCGAGTAACACACGCCCTGTGTCCGGCGAGCAATGGCACCCACCACCAGCAGCAGCTTCACAGACGCACACTTCGACTCCGCCCCCGCAGCAAAGCAGTCTTGCCCCGCCTCCTGCTCACTCTTTGCAGAATCGGTCAAGCCATGAGAATATTTCAAGAGAGACTTATCGAGATGCGGGAACAGGCAACATTGTGACGACCACTACAACAGTGAGTACTATTGGGACCTTGCACCTACGAGGCGTGCTGACGGCAAACCTCACTAACAGACAACGACTACCACCACCACCACGACTGGTCCAGGTGGCAGCACAACTGTAGAGCAGCCCATTGGCAGCAACGCTTCCCAAGGAGGTGGTAGCATCACCAACACCTCCGGCCCAAGTCCGCCATCGCCAATGCCGCCTCTACCACCCAGCCAGAACCCGGTACCGGGGCTGACTCCTCAGACATCGCACAACGAGATCACTCCACCCACGCATCCGACCCAGCACCCAACGCAGGCTCCTCCACAGCAAGCGACAATCCCCGAAAATTCATCGCCTCCCATACCACAGCGCAACAATATCAGAAATCGCTTGGAGTTAGACTCGGTGTCGCCCGCGATCCAACGACCGAACCCCATGGACGCACCAGTGAGCCCCATCACGCCAGGCAGTCCTACAAATAGAGCCAATTTCTCCTACCCTTCCCGGGCGCCTCCACAAGGCGTGCCGCGCCAGGTTCCTGCTCAGCTACAGCCCGGACAGCTGCAGCCGACACCACAGCAGTGGGGTGAGAACTGGAATCAGCAGCAACACACTGGGTACGACAATGAGGCCAGCCGTCCCGTGCCGTTTCGTGCGGGACACGCTCCACAGCAACAACAGCATCCGGCTGAAAAGAAGCCTACGATAGCCAACCTCAAGGCGGCTGCGCACGGCATACACGTACGTCCAACACTACCATCCATTTACAGCACAGCGTACTCACCATTTGACGTGTAGGGAGCCGGAGAA